>Ga0182746_1000083_pt1 | contig 179680 bp, 167 predicted proteins | sample eDN3rd30CBELigOP_FD_128881 | JGI IMG/M metagenome (GOLD analysis project Ga0182746, IMG submission 128881) | Enriched Organic Plus compost microbial communities from Emeryville, California, USA - eDNA 3rd pass 30_C BE-Lig OP (version 2) (version 2) ...
GCGAAGCATTTCGGGTAGCAGCCAGCGAAGCATTTCGGGCAGCAGCCAGCGAAGCATCTCCGGCAGCAGCCAGCGAAGCATTTCGGGTAGCAGCCAGCGAAGCATTTCGGGCAGCAGCCAGCGGAGCATCTCCGGCAGCAGCCAGCGGAGTATCTCGGGCAGCAGCCAGCGAAGCATCTCCGGCAGCAGTCAGCGGAGCATCTCCGGCAGCAGCCAGCGAAGCATCTCCGGCAGCAGCCAGCGGAGCATCTCCGGCAGCAGCCAGCGAAGCATCTCCGGCAGCAGCCAGCGAAGCATCTCCGGCAGTAGCCAGCGGAGCATCTCCGGCAGCAGTCAGCGGAGCATCTCAGGCAGCAGTCAGCGGAGCATCTCCGGCAGCAGCCAGCGAAGCATCTCCGGCAGCAGCCAGCGGAGTATCTCGGGCAGCAGCCAGCGAAGCATCTCCGGCAGCAGTCAGCGGAGCATCTCTGGCAGCAGTCAGCGGAGCATCTCTGGCAGCAGTCAGCGGAGCATCTCCGGCAGCAGTCAGCGGAGCATCTCCGGCAGCAGCCAGCGGAGCATCTCCGGCAGCAGCCAGCGAAGCATCTCCGGCAGCAGTCAGCGAAGCATCTCCGGCAGCAGCCAGCGGAGCTTGAATGACTTAGTGGTCTACGGTCCGATTACATCCGTTGGGAGCGGATACATTAGTGTGCTCGGTCGAGTGTTCTCGTGGGACTCGGACCTGGAGGTCGGGGCGGATGCGATCGGCCAGGTTGCTTACGTGAAGGGTCTCGAAAACGAAGGCACCTTGATCGCTAGCAGCGTTACTCTATTCGACGACCTCAGCGTCCCTGGAGCTAGTATTGTGATGCTGGCCGGTCGCGTTGAATCTGTAGATCCGGGTACGGGAAGAGTTACGGTGGGCGGTATAGAGGTAGATGCCACGTCTATTAGTCTGGACGTCTCTATTGGAGACGGGGTCACCGTCGCCGGCATCCAGCCCGTTCTAGGGGGAGTCATCATCGCGCAGTCGATCTCCCCACTCGATGATGGTGCACTCTTGCGCCAAGTTAGCGACCTCACGGTTTCGGACTTGACCGTACAAGAGTAGGGAGCTGAGAGGAGGAGGTCCTGGCCCATGAATATGGGCTGGACCTCGCTCCTTCGTCGAGCTATTCGCTCCGCAGCGAATCTATATAGGCCTGAAGCTTTCGCTGCGTCACACTGTTGCTGAGCTGCGCTCGCACCGTATCCAACGCCGGAGGTTCGCCCGTCCTTCGGTCCTCCAGCAGGATTACATGCCATCCAAACTGGGTTTCCACTGGAGCAGCGGAGTGAGAGCCGACTTCCATCGCCTCGACCGCTTCCGCGAACGGCGCAACCATCGAGCTGGACGTAAACCATCCGAGGTCGCCTCCATTCGAGGCTGCGGGATCGACCGAGTGCTCCCGCGCTAACTCCGCGAAGTCGGCACCGCCATCGAGCTGTTGAATCAGGTTGCTCGCTTCCTCTTGGGACTCTACCAGGATGTGGCGTGCCTTGTGCTCGACCGTTTCGAACTCAGACAGATTCGCGTCGTATTCGGCCTGGATCTCGGCGTTGCTCGGAGGATTCTCCTCGATGAAACGATTGATCATCGTTCTCGCGAGCAGCTGCTGGCGTTGCAGCGCGAGTTCGACGGCAACAGTGCGCTCATTGTGTATGCCGCGGGCTTCGGCGGCGTTCGCTAACACATCGAGATCAACCAAATTCTCGACGATCGTTTCCCGCTCCTCTGGAGTGAGTTCCTCGACGGACTTCTGGAGCGCGTTGAGCGCGTAATAGCGCACAAGCGACTCCTTTATCTCTCTTCCGTCCGCAGCCTGAAGCGTCGCGGTGCCGAGCGGGTCGTTAGCGCTGGCGGTGGTGCCAGTTGAGGTTCCCGATTCTTGACTGCAACCGAACGTCACAATCGACACCGCTATCGCAGCGGAAAGCGCTTTCAGAGTCATTGTATGTTCCTAACTGAATTCCAGGATTAATCGCGGGAGGAGGGCGGATGAGCCGTGAGGCTCAAAGCGTGGATGTCGGTTTTCATGAGATCGTCGAGCGCCTCATAGACCATGCGATGGCGTTCCAACGGGCTCGTGCCGGCGAATCTTTTCGACACGATCCGCACATGAAAGTGTCCCCGTCCGTCGCGCGCGCCGGGATGACCGGCATGGAGGCGGCTCTCATCTGTGATCTCGAGCTCCTCGGGCGAGAAGGCCGCTTCGAGGCGAGATCGGATAGCGGAAACTCTGTCGATACTCACGGGAGCGTCTGCAGGACCGGTTTGACTTCAACTTGGTCAAAAACACCTGCGGTCCGATACGGGTCGGCGGCGGCCCACGCTTCGGCGGCTTCGAGAGACTCGAACTCTGCGATGATCAGGCTGCCGCTGAAGCCGGTGGGACCGGGGTTCGGGCTGTCGATCGCGGGGTGGGGGCCGGCGAAGACGAGGCGGCCGCTCCGCAGCAAGGCCTGCACGTACTCGAGATGGCGCGGCCGAGCCTGCTCCCGCTTGCTCAAGCTCTCCTCGACGTCTCGGGCCATGATGCTGTAGAGCATCGCCTCAAACCTCTTCTTGGCCCTGCGGTCGCCCGGAGACTTTCGTGGCGATCCAAATCGCCTGTCCGATCGCCGTCAACAGCGTGAGACCGAGCATGCCGAAGAGCTTGAAGTTCACCCAGGCGTCTTCAGAGAAGTTGTAGACGACGTACAGGTTCGCAGCTCCAAGGAAAGCGAAGTTCGCCACCCAAATCATGTTGAGCTGCCGCCACATCGAGCGGTCGAGTTGAACTGCGTGGCCCATTACGCGCTCGGTCAGGTTCTTTTTGCCGATGAACTCGCTGCCGAGGAAAGCGGCAGCGAAAAGCCAATTTGCGACCGTCGGTTTCCACTGCATGAACAGCGGGTTACGTAGCAGCAGGGTCACCCCGCCGAGTGCTGCCACGAGCGCGGTCGAGACCAGCAGCATCTTGTTGACCTTCCTTTCCCGAAGCCATTGAATGCCGATCTGCAGGCTCATGGCTACGATGATCGCCGCCGTCGCCCAGTACATATCGGCGAGCTTGTACACGACGAAGAAGACGACAATCGGAAAGAAATCAATCAGTAGCTGCATTCAAGGAAACCAACCTACAGGTGTTTCGGGATCATATTAGCCCAAGTCGGCACCTCGGCTCACGGTCGCCGGGGTAGGTCATTGCAGGGCAAGGGAATTCGGAGAGGCCGCGACGTACAATGGCCGGCATGGCGCAAGTTTTCAAGATCCATCCGGTGACTCCGCAACGGCGACTCCTCGAGCGCGCCGCCGAGTTATTGCGCGAGGGTGCGGTCATCGTCTACCCAACCGATTCCACCTACGCGCTAGGCTGCCAACTCGCGAACAAGGAGGCCCTCGAGCGCATCCGCGCGCTGCGGAAGATCGACGTGAACCACGAGTTCAGTTTGGTGTGCCGCGACCTTTCGCAGATTGCCAACTATGCTCGTGTTGACAACCAATCGTATCGTTTGATCCGTTCGCTGACGCCTGGGCCGTACACTTTCATCCTGAAGGCCACTCACGAGGCCCCGCGTCGCCTTCAGGATCCGAAGAAGCGTTCGGTGGGCATCCGCGTGCCGGCCAATAAGATCGCCGCGGACTTGCTCGATATCGTCGGCGAGCCCATCGTCAGCTCAACGCTGCAGCTTCCGCAGGACGAGCTCCCGCTGACGGATCCGGAGGAATTCAAAGACCGCATCGGCAAGCAGGTAGACGTCATCCTCGACGGCGGCACGTGTGGGGTGGAGCCGACCACGGTCCTGGATCTCAGCGGCGGTGAGGTCAAGCTCGTGCGCCAAGGCAAGGGAGACGCCTCCGCGATCCTTTCCTGATCCGGGCAGGCCGAGCGCGTATAATGCGCGAATGCCGGATATTGCCACGATTTTGCGGGGCCTGTCGGTCGCTGCGATCCCCGCCTTGTTCGCTATCACCCTGCACGAGGTTGCGCACGGGTGGATGGCACGGTCGCTAGGAGACCCGACGGCTCAAATCGCGGGGCGGCTCACCCTGAACCCCTTGAAGCATGTGGACCCGATCGGCACGGTCGTGATCCCCATCGTGCTGCTTTTTCTCGGCGGGCCGATATTCGGCTGGGCAAAACCGGTGCCGGTCTCGTTCGCGAACCTTCGCAATCCACGGCGCGACATGATTCTGGTCGCGGCCGCAGGGCCCGGGTCGAATCTGCTGATGGCGCTTTTCTGGGCGCTCGTCGCCGCTCTCCAGCTATCCGTGCTGCAGATCGGCGGTGTCCCGGGCGGCTGGATTCTCGCCGTATGCGGCTTCGGAATCTGGATCAACGTCATCCTCGCCGTCTTCAACATGGTGCCGGTTCCTCCGCTCGATGGCGGACGTGTGCTTGCTGGGCTCGTGCCTCCGCGGGCCGCCCGTCTACTCGACCAGATCGAGCCCTTCGGCATCCTGATCGTGCTCGTGTTGCTGTTCACGGTGCTGTGGGACGTGCTCGAGCCGATTCTGTTGGCATTCAACGACTTCTTCGTCTCGATCGCGGGGCTACCCTGATGAGCAGTGATGCGAAACCGACCGGCAGACCGCGCTTACGGCTGGTCCCGCAAACGCCTCCGCCGTTGCACGACGAGGCGAACGCGCCTGCGCAGGGAGAAATGCCGTTCGCGATCGTCGAAGGCGAGCCCATCACGCAGCTTCCGCGCGATCTCTATATCCCTCCGCACGCACTCGAGGTCTTTCTCGAAGCCTTCGAAGGTCCTCTCGATCTACTGCTGTATCTGATCCGGAGGCAGAACCTCGATATCCTCGATATCCCGATCGCCGAGATCTCTCGGCAGTACGTGCAGTACATCGAGCTGATGAAGGAGCTTCAGTTCGAGCTGGTCGGCGAGTATCTGGTCATGGCGGCGACGCTGGCCGAGATCAAATCAAGGATGTTGCTGCCGCGGCCCGAGTCCCAGGAGGAAGAGGAAGAGGATCCGCGGGCGGAGCTCGTGCGGCGCTTGCAGGAGTACGAGCGATTCAAGAAGGCGGCGGAAGATCTCGACTCGTTGGAGCGGATGGAGCGAGACGTCGTGCAGGCGTCTGCCGAGGTCACCGAGCGAAGAGTGGTGACCAAGCTGCCGGACGTGACGTTGAAGGAGCTGCTCCTCGCTTTCAAGGATGTGCTCGACCGCTCGAGCATGTTTGCGCATCACCATGTCCAGCGCGAGCCGCTCTCCGTGCGCGAACGGATGTCGGCCGTGCTGATGGCGGTGCAAGACGAAGCCTCCGTGGAGTTCGTGAAGCTTTTCGATCCCCAGGAGGGGCGAATGGGCGTCACCGTGACGTTTCTCGCGATTCTCGAGCTCGTGAAGGAATCGCTGCTCGACATCGTACAGTCCGAGCCGTTCGCGCCGATCACCGTTCGCAGCGCACGATCGGTCACATCCTCTGAACCGACTTCCGAACAGGCCTAGAGAATGGACGAAACCCAAGTCAAGCTGGTCATCGAGGCCGCGTTGCTCGCAGCCGGACGGCCCTTGCCACTCGACACGCTTGCCTCCCTGTTCACGTCGAAAGCTTCCGAGCTCGACAAGGAGACTCTGATCAGGGCGCTGGACGCTCTCGCAGAGGATTACCGCGAACGAGGTTTGGAGCTCAAGGAGGTGTCGAGCGGCTACCGCATTCAGATCAGGAGCTCGATGAGCGACTGGCTGATGCCGCTGTGGGAGGAGCGCGCACCTCGATACACGCGGGCGCTGCTCGAGACGCTTGCATTGATTGCGTATCGACAGCCGATCACTCGCGCGGAAATCGAAGAGGTGCGGGGAGTTGCCGTTAGCAGCAACATCATTCGTACGCTGATGGAGCGCAACTGGATCCGCGTGGTCGGTCACCGCGACGTGCCCGGCAAACCGGCGATGTTCGGGACGACGAAGGACTTCCTCGACTATTTCGGTCTGAAGAAGCTCGAAGAGCTTCCGGCATTGGCCGACATCAAGGACGGATTGCCGGAGCTGCACCCGCAGACGGACTTTCTCGAGACGATCGAAACGCCTGAAGGCGGCGCGGCCGCGAACGATAGCGCTGAAGAGACGCCCTCCGGGGAGCAAGGTGCGACCGAGGAGAGTATCGAAGGCGAGTCGGAGCCTTCTGACGCCGAGAAGCAGGAGCTTGTCGCCTCCGCGCCTGTAGCTGAAGAGGAAGCGGCAAAGCGGCGTGACGAAGACGACGAAGACGACGAAGACGACGAAGACGACGACGAAGAGGACGACGACGACGAAGAGGACGACGACGACGAAGAGGACGACGACGAAGAGGACGAGGACGAGGACGAGGAGGACGAGGAGGACGACGACGACGACGACGACGATGACGATGACGATGACGATGATGACGACGAGGACGATGATGATGACGAGGACGACGACGCCGATGACCGCGAGCCTCGCGCAGACGCCGACGACGTCGAAGAATCCGCAAGCTTTGTCGTCGTTAGCACACTGAGAACGTACGTCGAAGATTTCGAGTTCGACGATGACGGCGATGCAGCCGTAGCTGCCGACTTCGAACGCCGCGACGCGGCTGCTGCCGGCGAAGCCGAGGCGATCATCGCTGCCGCCGACGACGAGCGCGCGACTGGCGTCTCGGGCATCGTCGACGAAGCGTCTTCTGTCCCGGAAAATCCGACGCAGACTTCGAATCCCGAGCATGCCGCCGCCGCGAACGAGTCGGAGGCGCTGGCCGAGAACACCGCGTTCGTTTCAGCCGACAGCGATGCGCTCCCCGACGAGAGCGAACCGGATAGCGACGAATCCGATTCCGACGAGCGAACGAGCCGCGTTGAAGCGGGTTAGGACGAAGCGGCCGGCCGTTTCCGCACGGCCGCCGGCAGACAGGATTCAAAAAGTGTTGGCCGAGGCCGGTCTAGGGTCTCGGCGAGAGATCGAGCGTTGGATCGCCGATGGGCGCGTGAGCGTCGATGGCCGACGCGCAAGTCTCGGAGACCGGATCACCGGGCAAGAACGGATCCTGATCAATGGTCGCCCCGTTCGACTGAAGCGACAGACGGGGGCGCACCGCCACATTGCGTATTACAAGCCGGCGGGCGAGGTTACGACCCGCGACGATCCCGAACAGCGGCCGACGGTTTTCGAGCGTCTGCCCCGGCCGCCGCATGGACGCTGGATCACGATCGGCAGGTTGGACTTGAACACGTCCGGTCTGCTCCTGCTCACGACGGACGGCGAGCTTGCTCACCGCTTGATGCATCCGCGCTACGCGGTTTCGCGCGAATACGCGGTGCGCCTGCTCGGCACGCCGACGGACCAGCAGTTGCGTCTGCTGTCTGAAGGCGTGGTGCTGGGGGACGGCCCTGCGCATTTCGACTCGATCGAGCCGCGCGGCGGAACCGGGCGCAACGTATGGCTGCACGTCACGCTCCGCGAGGGCCGTAACCGCGAAGTACGACGAATGTTCGATGCAGTCGGGTTGACCGTCAGCAGGCTGATACGCGTGCGATACGGACCCGTTCAGCTTGCGCGCATGCAGCGCGGTCGAATTCGCGATCTGACGGCTGGCGAGGTCGCATCCCTTTACGAAGCGGTCGGCATGACGCCTGAGCCAGAGTCGGAGGCGGCTGGGCGAAAGTCGACGGACCGTAAAGCGAAGAGGCCGGCGGCGACATCCCAAGCCCGCGAAGGTGCGCCGAAGCGGCCTTCGACGCGCGCCCCGACGACCGGCGCTCGCCGGAAGACCGGAGTCGCCGCGAAACGAGACCGAGGCAACGCGTCGACTCCGCAGCCGCGCGGAACGCGGCGGCGCTGACGGCATCGATTCAGCACCAGAAAGAGTACGAGAGGTCGAGCCCGGCCGTGCCGAACTTCACCCCTGGCAGTCGATTCGCTGTCCGTGCGTTCCCTTGCCGTCGGGCCCGAGTAAGAAGAAGTACGGGCCGAGGACGTCCTCAGGCGGAGTGACGGTTTCCGGATCCTCCGCGGGGTAGGCTTGCGCGCGCATTCGCGTCCGCGTTGCGCCCGGGTTCAACGTGTTGACTCGCACCGACGTTCGTTCGAGCTCGTCCGCGAGAATCTGGCTCAACCCTTCGATTGCGAACTTCGAGACGGAGTAGGCGCCCCAAAACGCCCGGCCTCGATTACCGACGCCGCTCGTCGTGAAGATCAGTGAGGCATTCGGCGACTGCTTGAGCAGCGGCAGCATGCAGCGCGTGAGGATGAACGTCGTGTTCACGTTCACGTGAATCACGCGCTGCCACGTGCCGATGTCGTAGTGCTCGATCGGACTCCTGTCGCCGAGGATGCTCGCGTTATGCACCAAACCGTCTAGACGGCCGTAACGCGACTCGATCTGCTCGATCAGGTGCTGATACTCAGGGCCTTGAGCTCGCTCGAAGTCGAGCTGCGCAATAGCAGGCTCCGGTCCGATCGCGGCGACCTCATCGTGGAGTTGCTCGAGCGCGCGGCGGTTGCGCCCATGAAGGAGCACCGTAGCCCCGAGCCGTGCTGCACCTAGCGCCAACGCGCGCCCGATGCCGCGCGTCGTGCCCGTGATCAGGATGACTCGATCCTGCAGCAGCCCGTCCCGCGGCGAGTAGTTTTCCCAAGGATTCATTCGGCGAGGCTATTCGGTGATCGTCGAGATCGCAAGGCGCTCCGTTGCCGACGGGGCTCTCGAGGACGATTCGTCACGTTCATCGTCTGTCGCATCGTCGGCTTCGGCGCCGGAGACAGTGCTCGACAGCTCCGTCCCGGCGGCATCGGCGTTCGGATGATTCGCGACTTCCGATGCTGCTTCATCCGTCGATTCGCCGCCGACAGCATCGCTTCCCGTGGCCTGCTCCGCATCCGACTCGCTTCCACCAGCGGCCGGGGCCGAATCGGGGAGCATCGTCGCCGTTCGCGGAGTCTCCTCGATCGGCGGCACGGTCGTGAGCTCTTGCCGCGGGCTGACGCCGAGCTCCGTGAAGCGCCGCGCGCCGGGAAGCACCATTCGCTCGAGCGAGCCGATCGCTCGGTTATACGCCTTGACGCCGTCGCCGAGCGACTTCCCAACCTGAAGCATGTGCGCGGCAAACGAGTTGAGGCGTTCGTAAAGCTGGGTTCCGAGGCGGCGGATCTCCTTCGCGTTCTCGGCCAGAGTGACTTGCTGCCAGCCATACGCGACGGCCTTCAGAAGCGCGACGAGACTCGTCGGCGTCGCGAGAATGATGTTTTGCCGCAGCGCGTCGTCGAGGAGCGCAGGGCGCTGCGATAATGCGGCGCTCAAGAACTGATCGCCCGGGATGAACAGGATCACGAACTCCGGCGTATTGTCGAACTGACGCCAATACGCTTTCGTCGAAAGCTCGCGAACACGCTCCGCCATGATCGCTGCGTGTCGAGCGAACGCAGCGCGTCGATCCGCCTCGCTCTCGGCTTGCATCGCTTCGAGGTACGCTTCGAGCGGCGTTTTCACGTCGACGACCAGCAAGCGGTTTTCCGGCAGGCGGATCAGCATGTCCGGCCGGATCGAGCCGTTCTCTGTCGCGCGATGCGCCTGCACGGTGAAGTCGCAGTGCTCGCTCATGCCGGCGAGCTCGACGATCCGACGCAGGGTCACTTCCCCCCACTGGCCGCGCACTTCGGGTCGACGCAATGCGTTGACGAGATTCCGCGTTTCGGCGCGAAGCTCGCTCTGGCCGGCCGCCATCGCTTCGATCTGCGCCTGGAGCGCGCCCTGCGCCTCGCGTCGCGCCTTCTCGAGCTCCTGCAGTTGCGAATCCGTGCGCTGCAGCGCGTCCCGGATCGGCTTGACGATGTTCTCGATGGCTTTCTCGCGGGCCGCGAGCTCGCCTTTTGCCCGCTCGTGATGGGCGCCGAGATTCTCGCGCGCGAGCTTCAGAAACGTCTCGGTATGCTGTCGAAACTGCTCGTTCGCGAGTCGTCCGAAGCTCGCGCGCAGCTTCTCCTCGGCGAGCGCAAGCGCCGCCTCGCGTTCAGCTTCCGCACTTTCCCGCGCTTCGATATCGGCATGGCAGATCGAAAGCTCCGCCTCGAGCCGCACGCGGCGGACGTAGCCGAGGCCGAGGCCTACGAATACCCCGACGACCAGCGCGGCAGCGCCGGCGACGAGAAACCAGTCGAACGGAACGCTCTCCGGCAGCGTCATCTGCATCGTCGCCTTGCAGACGCTCGATCGCGCGGAACGTGCGGCGGCGGCATGGTCATCGACTGCGAGTCTTTCGTCACGATGCTCCGCGTAAGCGTAGAAGTAAGGTAAAGTATATTACTCAAGTATAAGAATTGTCGATATTTTGGACGCACGTGCGCTCGGTTCGTCGCGAAGGGGGTGCGCCTCCTCACGCGCGCTTTATGGCATGCGCGAAATAGTTGACGTCCACGTTGCCGCCGAGCCGGTAACGGTTCGTCAGCGGGTTGTAGTGAAGGCCGGCCAGGTCATCGATATCGAGACCGGCCGCGCGGCACCACGCCGCGAGCTCCGAAGGCTGAATCAGCTTCACGTATTCGTGAGTGCCGCGTGGAATCATACGCAGCACGTGCTCGGCGGTAACGATCGCGAGGAGAAAGCTCTTAGCGTTCCGGTTGATCGTGCTGAAGAACACCGAGCCGCCGGGCCGTGTCGCCGACGCGCACGCGGCGACGATCTCCTCCGGGCGCGGCACGTGCTCGAGCATTTCGAAGCACGTCACGACGTCGAACGCGCCGGTCTCCCGGGACGCAAGCTCGTCTACCGCGATGCATTCGTAGTGGATCTTGAGCCCGCTCTCGGCCGCGTGAGCCCGTGCGATGTCGATGCTCGCCGGGGCGAGATCGATGCCGACGACATTCGCACCGGCAGCGGCCGCGGCCTCGGCGAAGATGCCGCCGCCGCAGCCGACGTCGAGCAGCCTGACGCCGTCGAGCACGGCATGCCGGCGCACATACTCGAGCCGCAGCGGATTGATCTCGTGCAGCGTTTTGAACGCGCCGTTCGCATCCCACCATTCTGTCGCCCGCGCGGCGAACTTCTCGAGCTCGCTTACGTCGACGTTCTGTCGGTTCATTCGAGTCACCTGCTTGCCGCTGCCGTTCACGCGCTGCCGACGAGTCGCTCTGCCCAGCGTGCGGCTCGGCCGCACACGTCGTTCACGTCGAGACGCATGTGCTGCCCCTCCGCGACGAGATGCTCGCCGGCCACCCACACGTCGCTGACATGCTCGCGCGATGCAGCGTAAACCAGATGGGAGACCGGATCGAGGACGGGCTGCATCGCCGGGTCGCTCATCGCGATGCAAATGACGTCCGCCGCCTTGCCGGTCTCGATCGAGCCGATCTCGCTCTCGAGGCCGAGCGCGCGTGCGCCGTTGATCGTCGCCATGCGCAGCGCCGTTGCCGCAGGCACCGCCGTCGCGTCGTTCGCGACGAGCTTCGCGAGTAGGGCCGCACAATCGATCTCCGACCAGAGGTCGAGAGAGTTGTTGCTCGCCGCGCCGTCGGTGCCGAGCGCGACGTTGACGCCCGCGGCGAGCAGCGCCGCAACCGGGCAAGCCCCGCTCGCGAGCTTGAGGTTCGAGCGCGGGCAATGAACGATGCTCGCGCCCGCACGCGCGAGCGCGTCGATTTCTTCGGCGACGAGCTGCGTCGCGTGCACGCCGATCAACGCGGGCGTCACGAGGCCGAGCTCCTCGAGTCGCGCGAGAGGGCGCCGGCCGGTTGTCCGCACCGCGTCTTCGACCTCGGCCCGGGTCTCGTGCAAGTGCGTGTGGATCGGCACGTCGAGCTCATCCGCGAGCTGACGGATTCGCTTCAGCGTCTCGTCCGATGCCGTATAAGGCGCGTGCGGCGCGAACGTCGTCGATACGAGGGGAATGTTCTTGAAGCGATCTCGTACTGCGATGCCCTTCGAGATGTACTCGTCCGGGGTCGAGGCCCACACTGTCGGGAACTCTATCGCGATCATGCCGACGACGACGCGCATGCCGGCATCGACGGCCGTCTCGGCGACGACGTCCGGAAAGTAGTACATATCGGAGAAGCACGTCGTGCCGCCGCGCAGCATCTCGGCGATCGCGAGGCGCGTGCCGTCCCGCACCGACTCGACGTTCACCCACCGCGACTCGGCCGGCCAGATCCGCTCGCGCAGCCAGCGCTCGAGAGGCAGATCATCCGCGTAGCCGCGAAACAGCGACATTCCGGCATGACAATGCGCGTTGACGAGCCCCGGCATCAGGACGTGATCCGGCCGCTCGTGGAGCGCATCGGGCTCGAAGCGAGCGCGGGCTTCGGACTCGGGCAGCACGGCTTTGATTCGGCCGGCGTCGATCGCGACCGCGAGCCCCTGCTCGGCGCGGACCTCGGGCTCGATCGTGACCGTCCACCGCGGGCAGATCAGGGTATCAACGTGTTCGGGCATCGTCGTCAGTCCCCGTGGGCGAGCGCGGACGCGATTCCTCGAGTTTCCCGGCCCCGAAGGGCGCTCGCGTGCTGCGGCCGCCGGACCGCGGCAAGTATAGCGGTTGCGCGGCCCGCAAGCCTGCGGATCGCGCGTCGATGTGCTAGAATTTGGGTTGTTTTTTGAGCACTTGGATCCCTGCCTGTCGGGCCGCCGTGTCGCTCGGCGGCAGTGCCGGCATGGCCCGGCGAAACCATATCTCGCAGCTTCTCACGCGCTCCATGGCCGGCGTCACTGGAGATCGGAACTGTATTTTTTGAGCAAAACGAATGGCTGAAGGGGCGAAGGAAATATTGCCGGTCAATCTCGAAGACGAGATGCGGCAATCGTACCTTGATTACGCGATGAGCGTGATCGTCGGCCGCGCGCTGCCGGACGTGCGCGACGGGCTGAAGCCCGTCCACCGCCGCGTGCTGCACGCCATGCGCGAGCTCGGCAACGACTACAACAAGCCGTACAAGAAGTCGGCGCGCGTGGTCGGCGACGTCATCGGTAAGTATCACCCGCACGGCGATGCGGCCGTGTACGACGCGATCGTGCGTCTCGCGCAGGATTTTTCCATGCGCTACCTGCTCATCGACGGGCAGGGCAATTTCGGCTCCGTCGACGGCGATGCGCCGGCGGCCATGCGCTACACCGAGGTGCGCATGGCCCGCATCACGCAGGAGCTGCTGGCGGACATCGAGAAGGAAACGGTCGACTTCGTCCCGAATTACGACGAGTCCGAGCGCGAGCCTTCGGTGCTGCCGACGCGCATCCCGAACCTGCTGATCAACGGCTCCTCGGGTATCGCCGTCGGCATGGCGACGAACATCCCGCCGCACAATCTCGGCGAGGTCGTCGATGCGTGCCTTGCGGTGCTCGAGAATCCGTCGATCGGCATCGCGGACCTGATCAAGATCGTCCCCGGGCCGGATTTCCCGACTGCAGGGCAGATCCACGGCGTTCAGGGCATTTACAGCGCCTACACGACGGGCCGAGGCCGCATCTACGTTCGTGCGAAGACGCACGTGGAGGAGATCGACGGCCGCGGGCGCGAGGCGATCATCGTCACCGAGCTTCCGTATCAGGTGAACAAAGCGCGGCTGATCGAGAAGATCGCCGAGCTCGTTCGCGAGAAGCGCCTCGAAGGCATCAGCGAGCTGCGCGACGAGTCCGATAAGGACGGCATGCGCATCGTGATCGAGCTGCGGCGCGGCGAGCGGTCCGACGTCGTGCTGAACAACCTGTTCAAGCAGACGCCCCTGCAGAGCGTGTTCGGCATCAACATGGTCGGGCTCGTCGACGGGCAGCCGCGCCTGCTCACACTGAAGGAGCTGATCGAGACGTTCCTTCGCCATCGGCGCGAAGTCGTCACGCGGCGCACGCTCTTCGACCTGCGCAAGGCGCGCGAGCGGGCGCACGTCCTCGAAGGCCAGATGGTCGCTCTCGCGAACATCGACGAGGTCATCGAGCTCATCAAGGCGTCGCCGTCGCCGGCCGAAGCGCGCGTGGCCCTGTGTGCCCGCGTTTGGCGGCCGGGCGCCGTCGTCGGCATGCTCGAGCGCGCCGGCGCCGAGAACACACGGCCGGAGGATCTGACCGAGGAATGCGGCCTGACGGAAGACGGCTATCGGCTCTCCACGGTCCAGGCACAAGCGATCCTCGACCTTCGGCTGCACCGCTTGACCGGCCTCGAGCAGGAGAAAATCTCTCAGGATTACGGAGATTTAATCGATAATATTCGAGAATACTTGCACATCCTGTCGGACCCGGACAAGCTGCAGGCCGTGATCCGCGACGAGCTGCTCGAAGTTCGCGAGCGCTATGCGGATCCGCGTCGTACAGAGATCGTCGAAGACTTCAACGACCTGACGATCGAGGATCTGATCCCCGAGGCTTCGCTCGTCGTGACCTTGTCGCATGCGGGCTATGCGAAAGCGCAGCCGGTCGACATGTACCAGGCGCAGCGCCGCGGCGGCCGCGGCCGCTCGGCCGCTCGGGTCAAGGACGAGGATTTCATCGATCAGCTCTTCGTCGCGCACTCGCACGACACCCTGCTGTGCTTCACGAACCGCGGCAAGGTTTACTGGCTGAAGGTCTATCAGCTGCCCCAGGCGGGCTCGGGGTCCCGCGGCCGGCCGATCGTGAACCTGCTGCCGCTCGAGGCCGACGAGCGGATCAATGCAGTGCTGCCGGTCAAGTCCTACGACGAGGATAAGTTCGTGTTCTTCGCGACGTCGCAAGGCACCGTGAAGAAGACGCCGCTCGTCGCGTTCTCCCGCCCGCGGACGAACGGAATCATCGCAATCGATCTGCGTCCCGAAGATCGGCTCGTCGGCGTGGGCATCACGGACGGTCATCGTCACATCATGCTGTTCGCAAGCAGCGGCAAGGCGATACGGTTCTCGGAGGACGATGTCAGGCCGATGGGCCGCACGGCCGCGGGTGTGCGCGGGCTGCGCCTCGCGAACGCGTCGGACGAGGTCATCAGCGTCGTGATCCTCGACGAGGGGCCGGTGCTGCTCGCGACCGAGAACGGCTACGGCAAGCTCACGCCGGTCGAAGAGTTCCCCGTGCAGGGGCGCGGCGGTCAAGGCGTCATCTCGATTCGCACGTCGGAGCGTAACGGCCGCGTCGTCGCCGCGCTGCAGGTTTCCCCTGACGACGAGATCATGCTGATCACGTCCGCCGGCACGCTCGTGCGTACCCCCGCCGCGGAGATCTCCGTGCTCGGCAGGAACACGCAAGGCGTTCGTCTGATTCGGCTCGACGACGGCGACCGGCTGGTCAGCGTCGAGCGCGTCGAGGCGCTGCAGGACGACAACGGCGGAGCGCTGTCCGGATCGGACGGAGTCGGCGTCGCCGGAAACGGCGAGACCGAGGCGTTCGAGGGCGGCACGTCATTCGATCCGGACGCCGAGTCCACGGACGACGGCAGCGCCGAGCCCGGGAACGACGAAGACGCGTAGCGGCATTCGACGCCGCCCGGCAGGGAGCACGGGGCGATGCCGGTCGGCGAGACCATGCCTGGCAGGAAGCCGGGAACTCGAGCATCGAAGGATAGTTAGAACATGAAGCGAGTGTATAACTTCAGCGCCGGGCCGGCGATGTTGCCGGAGGCCGTATTGCGGCGCGCACAAAGCGAGCTGCTCGACTGGAAGGGCAGCGGCATGTCCGTGATGGAGGTAAGCCATCGCGGCGCCGACTTCATCGAGTGCGCGGCCGATGCCGAACGCCGGCTGCGCGCGCTCCTCGGCGTGCCCGATCACTACAAAGTCCTGTTCATGGCCGGCGGCGCGACGGCGCAGTTCGCGGCGGTGCCGCTCAACATCGCGCCGGAGGGCTCGACGGCGGACTATGTGATCACCGGGAGCTGGGGCAAGAAGGCCGCCGGCGAGGCGGCGCGCTATTGCAATGTGAACGTCGCAGCGGATTCGGAGCCGACGCGCTATACGGAGATTCCCGCGCGGGAGAGCTGGCGTCTCACGCCGAACGCCTCGTACGTGCATGTCACGCCGAACGAGACGATCGTCGGCGTCGAGTTCCACGAGATTCCGGACGTCGGCGGCGTTCCGCTCGTGGCGGACATGTCGTCGACGATCCTGTCACGCCCGATCGACGTCTCGCGCTACGGCATCATCTATGCGGGAGCGCAGAAGAATATCGGCCCGGCAGGGCTCGGCATCGTGATCGTTCGCGAGGATCTGATCGGCCGTGCGCGCCGGCAGACGCCCGGAGTGTTCGACTACAAGATCACGGCCGAGTCGGATTCGATGTGGAACACGCCGCCGACGTTCGCATGGTACCTCGCGGGCCTCGTGTTCGAGTGGCTCGAGGAGCAGGGCGGTCTCGCGGCGATGGCCGAGCGCAACCGCCGGAAGGCCGAGACGCTCTACGCGGCAATCGACGCCTCCGATTTCTACACGAACTCCGTGCGCCCCGAGCATCGCTCGTGGATGAACGTTCCGTTCACGCTCGCGGACTCGGCGCTCGACAAGACTTTCCTCGAGGAGTCGAAGGCAGCGGGCCTGACGAACCTGAAGGGTCACCGCCTCGTCGGCGGCATGCGCGCGAGCATCTACAACGCAATGCCTATCGAGGGCGTCAACGCGCTCGTCGAGTTCATGGCCGACTTCGAGAAGCGGAGGGCCTGAGCGTGCGGTTCAAGATTCAAACCTTGAACAATATCGCGCTCGCTGGTCTGCGTCGGTTCCCGCGGGACCGGTACGAGGTCGCGTCCGACATGGCGCAGCCGCACGGCATCCTCGTCCGCTCGCACAACATGCATCAGATGGAGATTCCGTCGAGCGTGCTCGCCGTCGCGCGCGCGGGCGCCGGCGTGAACAACATCCCGGTCGCAGAGCTCAGTCGGCGCGGCGTGCCGGTATTCAACGCGCCCGGCGCGAACGCGAATGCGGTCAAAGAGCTCGTGCTCGCGAGCATGTTCGTTGCCGCCCGCAACATGATGCAGGCGTGGGACTACGTGCGCCGCCTCGACGCCACGGACGAGACGCTGTCGAAGGAGGTCGAGGCCGCGAAGAAGCAGTTCGTCGGCTTCGAGCTGCCGAGTCGGACGCTCGGCGTCGTCGGGCTCGGCGCGATCGGCGTCGAGGTGGCGAATGCCGCGCTCGCGCTCGGGATGCAGGTGATCGGGCACGATCCGAAGATCACCGTGCAGCGCGCGTGGCAGATGTCGTCCGGCGTGCAGCAGGCCGTGAACCTCGACGATCTTTTCACGCGCTCGAACGTCGTCACTCTGCATGTTCCGCTGACCGACGACACGCGCAACCTGATCAGCCGCGAGCGCCTGCGGCTGCTGCCGAAAGGCGCGGTCGTCCTGAACTTCGCGCGCGACGGCGTCGTCGACGTGGATGCGGTCCTCGACGCGCTCGACAGCGGCGTGCTGAGCCACTATGTCACGGACTTCCCGACGACGCGTCTCAAGGCGCATCCGCGGGCGATCTGTCTGCCGCATCTCGGCGCTTCGACGCGGGAAGCGGAGGAGAACTGCGCGACGATGGTCGCGGAGAACATGCGCGAGTTCCTCGAGCACGGCAATATCCGCAGCTCGGTGAACTTTCCCGAGGCGGTGCTGAGACGCGACCGTCCGCACCGGCTTGCCGTCCCGCATCGCAACATGCCGAACATGATTTCGCAGATCTCGGCGTGCGTCTCGAGCGAGAACATCAACATCAACGATATGTTGAACGTCTCTCGAGGCGAGATCGGCTATACGCTCGTCGACCTCGACGGGCCGGCGACCGAAGAGATCGTGCGGCGCATCCGCAGCATCGATGGCGTGCTTTCGGCACGGATGCTGCCTGTCTACGAGGAATGACGCGGACTTACCCATGAGCGAGCAGCAGGACGAGCAGCAGGACGACCCGAAGGCCGCGCTGAAACGCTTGCGCGAGCGTATCGATTCGATCGACGCGCAGATCCAGGCGCTGATCGCCGATCGCGCGCGCTGCGCGCAGGAGATCGGCGAAGTGAAGGGCCTCGGCAAGACGGCGGAATTCTACAGTCCCGAGCGTGAGGCGCAGGTGTTGCGCGCCGTCGTCGAGCGCAATACCGGGCCGCTGCGGGACGAGGAGATGGTCCGGCTGTTTCGCGAGCTGATGTCCGCGTGTCTCGCTCAGGAGGAGCCGCTCAAGGTCGCGTACCTCGGGCCGGAGGGCACGTTCACGCAGACCGCCGTGTTCAAGCATTTCGGTCATTCCGTGCGCGCTCTTTCCGTCCCGACGATCGACGAGGTGTTCCACGAGGTCGAGTCGGGCATCGCGGATTTCGGCATCGCGCCTGTCGAGAACTCGACCGAAGGCACCGTGAACCACACGCTCGACATGTTCCTGACGTCGCCGCTGAAGATCTGCGGAGAGGTCGAGCTGCGCGTCCACCAGCATTTGATGGGCAAGATGACGGAGATCGCGCAGATCAAGCGCATCTGCTCGCACTCGCAGTCGTTCGCGCAGTGCAGGGGCTGGCTCGCGCAATACCTGCCGGACGTCGAGAAGATCGTCGTCTCGAGCAATGCCGAGGCGGCCCGCCGCGCGCGCGACGAGGAGGGCACGGCCGCGATCGCCGGCGAGTCGGCCGCGGAGGTCTACGGCCTCCATGTGCTCTTCAGCAACATCGAGGACGAGGCGGACAACACGACGCGTTTCCTCGTGATCGGCCGCAAGACGTTCCCGCCGAGCGGCGACGACAAGACGTCGCTGCTCGTATCCGCTCGCGGCACCGAGGGGCCGGGCGTGCTGTTCCACCTGCTCGAGCCGCTCGCGCGTCACGAGGTCAACATGACGAGGATCGAGTCGCGGCCGTCGCGCCGCAAGAAGTGGGACTACGTGTTCTTCGTCGACGTCGACGGGCACGCCGACGAGCCGCGGGTCAAGCAGGCCCTCGACGAGATCCGCGAGCAGGCGAACCTGTTTCGAATCCTGGGCGCCTATCCGAAGGCGATCTTATGAGCCACGGATCGAGCGGGGGCCCGGGGCCGGACGCGCGCAAGGATTACGTCGCGTCGCCCAGCACGCGGGTCGGCGGCGCGATCGAGGTCCCCGGCGACAAGTCGATCTCCCACCGCGCGCTGATGCTCGGTGCGGTTGCCGAAGGCGAGACGCGCGTGCGCGGCTTTCTCGAGAGCGAGGACTGCGTTGCGACTCGCCGCGCGTTCGAGGCGCTCGGCGTGCGCATCGACGATGGCGCGGACGGCACGTTGCGGATTTTCGGAGTCGGCGCTCATGGGCTGCGGCCGGCCGCAGGTCCGCTCGACCTCGGCAACTCGGGCACGGCGATCAGGCTGCTGACCGGGCTGCTTGCACCGCAAGCCTTCGATACGACGCTGACCGGAGATGCTTCGCTGCGCCAGCGTCCGATGGAGCGCGTCGCGTCGCCGCTGCGGATGATGGGTGCCCGTATTCGTACCCATGACGGCAAGGCGCCGATCGAGATCACGGGCGGCGCGCACCTGACGGGCATCGATTACACCCAGCCTGTCGCGAGCGCGCAGGTGAAGTCCGCGTTGCTGCTTGCGGGGCTTTACGCGTCGGGCACGACGATCGTGCGCTCGCCGGGGCCGAGCCGCGACCATACCGAACGGATGCTGCGCAGCATGGGGGCGCGCGTCGACAGCAGCGACGACGGGCTGACCGTCGCCCTACTCGGGCCGCAGACCTTGCGCGGCGGCGACATCGATGTGCCCGGCGACCTGTCGTCGGCCGCGTTCTTCATCGTCGCGGGCTGTCTCGGCGCGACGGACGGGCTATTGATTCGGAACGTCGGCATGAACCCGTCGCGGAACGGCATCCTGACGATCCTCGGCGCGATGGGTGCGCGGATCGAGATCCGTAATCCCCGCACGGCTGGAACGGAGCCCGTCGCGGACCTGTTCGTCGAGCGTTCGGAGCTCGAAGGGATCGACGTCCCGCCGGAGCTCGTGCCGCTTGCGATCGACGAGTTTCCGATCCTGTTCGTGGCCGCCGCCGGCGCCCGCGGGGCGACGATCGTCCGCGGCGCCGAGGAGCTGCGGCACAAGGAGAGCGACCGCCTGGCCGTGATGGCGCGCGGGCTCGCCGCGCTCGGCGCGAAAGTCGAGGAGCGGGAGGCGGGCCTGATCATTGAAGGCGGCCGGCTCCACGGCGGCGAGATCGACAGCCACGGCGACCACCGGGTCGCGATGTCTTTCGCGGTGGCCAGCCTTCTGAGCGACGCTCCGATCACGATCCGCGATACGGCGGCCGTCGCGACGTCGTTCCCGAGCTTCCTCGAGGTCGCGTCCGCGTGCGGATTGGCCGTCACCGAGGCGTCGACCGGTTCCGGCGCCCGGCCCTGACGCATGCCTGACACGCCGGGCGTGCCGATCCTGACCATCGACGGGCCGAGCGGCGCCGGCAAGGGCACGATCGCCCGCGCGATCGCATCCCGGCTCGGCTGGCGGCTGCTCGACAGCGGAGCGCTCTACCGCGTGGCCGCGCTGGCGGCGCTGAAGGCCGGGATCCCGCTCGACGACGAGCAGGCGGTCGCCCGCGTGGCTGAGGGGCTGGACGTCGAGTTCGACGAGGTCGACGGGCGGGAGCGGGTCATTCTCGCCGGCGAGGAGGTCACGGCGGAGCTTCGAACGGAACAATGCGGCGAGGCGGCGTCTAAGGTAGCAGCGCAACCGGCCGTTCGCCGGGCCCTGTTGGCCCGGCAGCGGGCGTTCGCGGCTCCTCCCGGTCTCGTCGCAGACGGTCGGGATATGGGCACCGGAGTGTTCCCGGATGCACTCGTCAAGGTGTTTCTGACCGCCAGCGCGGAGGAGCGTGCGCGCCGTCGACATAAGCAGTTGATGGACAAAGGGATTAGTGTTAGTCTGCGCGACCTTTCCCGGGAAATCGCGCAGCGGGACGAGCGGGACGCGAATCGGCCGGTGGCACCGCTGGTTCCGGCGCACGACGCGCGAATCATCGACTCGACGCATATGAGCCCGGAAGAGGTCACGGAGCGTATCTTGCATTGGCTTCGTGAAGCGGGTGTCATGGCGGGATGATTTTTTTCCCTAAAGGACGTGCCGAGCAGGACGTATTCGGCGCGAATACTTAATTGGCCGCCGATGCAAGGATGCAACGGCGTTGAGGTTGTAAACATCACATGAGTGAATCTTTCGCGGAATTACTGGAACAGAGCCTAGCGACTCAACAGATCAAGCCCGGCGCCATTCTCATGGGCAAGGTCGTCGACGTTAATAACGACGTCGTCATCGTCAATGCCGGTCTCAAGTCCGAGGCCGTCATTCCCTCCAGCCAGTTTTTGAACGACAAAGGCGAGCTCGAGGTATCGGTCGGCGACGAGGTCGAGGTCGCGCTCGATACGGTCGAGGACGGCTTTGGCGAAACGCGGCTCTCGCGCGAGAAGGCGAAGCGCAGCCGCACGTGGGCGCGTCTCGAGGAGGCGTTCGAGAAGGGCAGCATCGTCACCGGCACCATCAGCGGCCGCGTTCGCGGCGGCTTCACGGTCGATATCGATCTCGTGCGTGCGTTCCTTCCCGGCTCGCTCGTCGACGTTCGGCCTATCCGTGATCCGGTCGCGCTCGAGGGGCAGACTCTCGAGTTCAAGGTCATCAAGCTCGATCAACGGCGCAACAACGTCGTCGTATCGCGGCGTGCGGTCGTCGAGGAAGAGTACAGCGCCGAGCGTGAGCAGCTGTTGAAGAATCTCGAGGAGGGCGCCGTCCTGAAGGGCGTCGTCAAGAACCTCACCGACTACGGCGCGTTCGTCGATCTCGGCGGCATCGACGGTCTGCTGCACATCACGGATATGGCGTGGAAGCGCGTCAAGCATCCGTCCGAGGTCGTGCAGGTCGGCCAGGAGCTCGAGGTCAAGGTGCTGAAGTTCGACCGCGAGCGCAACCGCGTGTCGTTGGGTCTGAAGCAGCTCGGTGCGGATCCGTGGGAAGACCTTGCGCGGCGTTACCCGCCGGGCACGCGTCTTTTCGGCCGCGTCACGAACATTGCCGACTACGGCTGCTTCGTCGAGATCGAAGAGGGCGTCGAGGGCCTCGTGCACGTCTCCGAGATGGATTGGACGAACAAGAACGTCAATCCGCATAAGGTCGTGCAGATCGGCGATGAGGTCGAGGTTATGGTTCTCGACATCGACGAGGATCGTCGCCGCATCTCGCTGGGCCTGAAGCAGTGCAAGCCGAACCCGTGGGCCGAGTTTGCGGAGAACTACAACAAGGGCGATCGGGTCTCCGGGCAGATCAAGTCGATCACCGATTTCGGCGTCTTCATCGGTCTGCCGGGCGGCATCGACGGTCTCGTCCACCTCTCGGATCTGTCGTGGGATGTGCCGGGCGAAGAGGCCGTTCGCAACTACAAGAAGGGCGAGGAGCTCGAGGCGGTCGTCCTCGCGATCGATCCGGAGCGGGAGCGCATCTCGCTCGGCGTCAAGCAGCTCGATAAGGATCCGCTGTCGCTCTTCATCGCGGAGTGCCCGAAGGGCAGCATCGTGAAGGGGATCGTGCAGGAGGTCGATGCGAAGGTGGCGACGGTTCAGCTCGAGGGCGGCGTGCTCGGTCAGCTGCGTGCGTCGGAAATCTCGCGCGACCGCGTCGAGGACGCGCGCACCGTGCTGAAGCCCGGCCAGGAGGTCGAGGCGAAGTTCACGGGCGTCGACCGCAAGAACCGGGTCGTTTCACTGTCGATCAAGGCGAAGGAAGCCCACGAGGAAGCCCAGGCCATTCAGAGCTACAAGACGGATCGGCCGTCGACCGGCACGACGTTGGGCGACCTGTTGAAGGAGCAGATGACGCCGGAGTGATCGCATTCATCCTTTCGGAGTCCGATCGAGCCAAGGCTGATAGAGGCAGTCGAAGAAATGACGAAGTCGGAGTTGATCGAGTCCATCGCCCGCAATCAGAAGCATTTGCCGGCCAAGGACGTCGAGCTGGCGGTCAAGCACATCTTAGAGTTGATGAGCGAGGCGTTGGCGAGCGGCGAGCGAATCGAGATTCGAGGCTTCGGCAGCTTCTCGCTGCATTATCGTCCGCCGCGGATGGGCCGGAACCCGAAGACCGGCGACGCGGTGGCACTTGCCGGAAAGCACGTGCCCCACTTCAAGCCGGGCAAGGACCTGCGTGAGCGAGTGAACGCGTCGCGCCATCTGCCGGTGCGCAGCTGAGCGCGGCGCCGATCTGAGGAACCCGGCACAGGATCGGTCGGCCGCCGTTCGCACGGCGGCCGACCTTGTTCCGAAGCGTCCGTCCGAGCGGTGACCGGCACGACGGCGTTGCGGCGCGACGCGGGCCCACGTCTCGGCCGGCGCCTGCGAGGGACGTCGAAGTGATCGCGCTGCGTCGCATACTGTTCGTCTCGCTGATCTTCGTCGCGGTTGCGATCGCGGCGCTTTTCGCGTTCAACAATCCGGAGCGGATCAGCGTCGACATCGGCGTTGCGCGGCTCGAATCGGTGCCGGCGTCCGTTGCATTCGTTACGGCGTTCGCGCTCGGCTGGTGCTTCGGCATCGCGTCCGCGACGTTCGCGCTGCTGCGGATCGCGGCCGAGCGGCGAAGGCTGCGCAAGGAGTTGCGATTCGTCGAGGCGGAAGCCCGCAGCTTACGGAACCTACCGCTGCAAGATGCCGACTGAAGCCACTTTTGTCCTTGCAGGCATCTTGATTCTCGCGGCCGGCCTCGGCTGGGCCTACGAGCGTTTGAGCCGCGAGCGGGACAATCAGCCCCCAACCCGTATCAGCGCCGACTACATCCGCGGCCTGAATCTCGTCTTGAACCGCAAGACGGACGAAGCGCTGGAGCTGTTCGTCCAGATGGCGAAGGTCGACGACGAGACGCTCGAAACCCATTTCGCGCTCGGCCATCTCTTCCGACGTCGCGGTGAGGTGGATCGGGCGATACGCGTTCACCAGAACCTCATCGCACGGCCCGGTCTCAGCGAGGCGCAGCGTCATCAAGCCCTGTTCGCGCTCGCCGAGGATTACCTCGGCGCGGGTCTCTTCGATCGGGCGGAAACCTTGTTCGCAGAGCTGAAGACGAGCCAGACGCTCGCGCAGCAGGCGCTCGAGAAGCTGATCGACATCTACGAGCGCGAGCGGGAGTGGGAGAAGGCGATCGAGGCTTATCGCGAGCTCGAGCGGCACACCGGAGAGAAATCGCACCGGGTTGCTCATTATTATTGCGAGCTCGCCGAGCAGGAGCGGCTCGAAGGCAATTCGGCGCGGGCGAAGGAGCTGTTGAAGCATACCGCTCACGGCGAGTCCGGCGCGCTTCGGGCGACGCTGATACGCGCGGAGATCGCGAAGGCCGAGGGCCGCGATGCCGATGCGATCCGGCTGTATCGGCAGATCGTCGATTCCGATCCGCGCTTCCTGACCGAGGTCTTGCCGCCGCTTCGGGACTGCTACGAGCGCGCGGGCATGAAGCAGGGCTTCGAGGAGTACGTCGCACGTCTCGTCGAGAAGAGGCCCGAGCTCGAGAAGGACCTCGCGTACGCCGCAATCGTCGGCGAGCTCGCCGACTCGGGCGTGCTTGCGCGCTGCATCGAGAGCTTCGTGCTCGGCAACGAGATCCTGACCAACCTCGTGGACGTGGATGAGCTGCGCGCGGCCGGCCCGGAGAAGAGGGCGCGCGCGGTGCAGCGGATCGTGCGCGGCTTGCGCAAGCTTGCGTTGTCGAGCGCGCGTTACCGCTGCACGAATTGCGGTTACGCGAGCCGAAAGCTCTTCTGGCACTGCCCGAGCTGCAAGCAGTGGGAGAGCGTGCGTCCGAGCCAGGCCTTCAAGTACGACGCGCTGATCTGACGAATCTCGTCCAATGCACGAGATTGACGCGCTGCTCGCCGCCGCGCCGGTCCCTACGATGTGCTTCGTTCCATCAATCGGAGGACATCGAAATGAAACGGAAGTCGTTGCCGGTCGCGATGCTTGCGGCGCTGCTTGTCGCGCCGGCGGTGCTGGCGGGCCCTGTGAACGTCAATTCGGCCGACGCGGAAACGCTCGCGCGCGAGCTGACTGGCGTCGGCCCGGCGCTCGCCGAGGCGATCATTCAGGACAGGGAGCAGAACGGCCCGTTCAAGTCCGCAGAGGACCTGACGCGCGTCAGGGGTATCGGCGAGCGCGTCGTCGAGATGAATCGGGCGAACATCCTCGTCGAGGATCCGAAGCCCGCGGAGTGACGACACTTCTGCCGCCGCGGGCAGCCGGGCGGGCGTGGAGCGTCCCGCCCGCTCTCGCCGGCGGCCGATGGCCGCGCCCCCGGCTCTCCCGACTTGAGCGCTTGCGTCACACGTCCGTCCGTGCTCCGGGTATCATTCAAGCTCCGAAAAACGATGGAGACGGACGCATGGTACGCGTGCGAACGGCGGTCTTTCCGGTCGCGGGTAGGGGAACGCGCTTTTTGCCGGCGACGAAGGCCTCCCCGAAGGAAATGTTACCGATCGTCGATAAGCCGCTGATTCAGTACGCTGTGGAGGAGGCGCTGGCGGCGGGAGTCGAGAAGCTCGTGTTCGTCACGGGCTCGTCGAAGCGCTCGATCGAGGACCATTTCGACGTGGATCCGGAGCTCGAGCGCACGCTCGCCGAGAGCGGTAAGGAAGATCTGCTTGCGCTCGTTCGCGATATCGTGCCGCCGAGCGTCAGCTGCCTCTACGTGCGGCAAGGCGTGCCGCTCGGTCTCGGGCACGCGGTTCTGTGCGCGAAGCCGGCCGTCGGCAACGAGCCGTTCTTCGTACACCTTGCGGACGACCTGATCTATAGCGACGTGCCGTGCCTGAAGCAGATGCACGACGAGTTTCAGCAGCACGGCTGCTCGGTGCTCGGCGTCGAGACCGTTCCGCGCGACCAGACGGGAAGCTACGGCATCGTCGGCGTGGTCTCGGACGCAGCCGGTCGGCAACGCATCGAGAAGATCGTCGAGAAGCCACGTCCTGAAGACGCGCCGTCCACGCTCGCGGTCGTCGGCCGCTACGTGCTGACGCCGGCGATCTTCGAGAAGCTCGAGCGGACGGGGCGAGGCTCGGGCGGAGAAATCCAGCTGACGGACGGCATCGCGGCATTGCTGGCGGACGAGCCGGTCTACGTGTGGCCGTTCAACGGCACGCGCTACGACTGCGGAAGCAAGATCGGCTACCTGCGTGCCACTGTCGAGTACGCGCTGCGTCATCCGGAGCTCGGCGAGAACTTCCGCGCGTACCTGCAAGGCGTCTGGGAGCGTTGACCCGCGTCGAGCTCCGTATCGGGCGCTTCGTCGCAGCGGGCGTTCGATATCGTCTTTCTTCGATCCATTTATACTGGCCGCCGTTTGAAGCGCGATGAACGCACGCTGCGCGTTCGAGCATCTCAGGGAGTGACATCGTGAAGAATGTAGCCGTACGCAATATCGATCGGGCGCCGCTCGACGTCGTCGATGCCTTGGGCGAGCTCGGCGTAGCCACCGTCCACGAAGCTCAGGGGCGGACGGGGCTGCTGAACAGCTACATGCGTCCGATCTATCCGGGCGCGCGCATTGCGGGCTCGGCGGTGACCGCGCTCGCCCATCCCGGCGATAACTGGATGCTGCATGTCGCGGTCGAGCTCTGCCGTCCCGGCGACATCATCGTCGTCGCGCTCAGCAGCCCGAATACAGACGGTATGTTCGGAGAGCTGCTCGGCACGTCCTATAAGGCGCGCGGCGTTAGAGGCCTCGTGATCGATGCCGGCTGCCGAGACGTGCGCGAGCTCAAGGAGATCGATTTCCCCGTTTGGAGCCGCGCGATCAACGCGAAGGGCACCGTCAAGGCGACCGTCGGCGCGGTGAACATTCCGGTCGTCTGTGCCGGCGCGCTCGTCAATCCGGGCGACGTGATCGTCGCGGATGACGACGGCGTCGTCGTCGTGCCCCGCCGTCAGGCCGAGAAGGTCCTCGCGGCGGGTCAGAGCCGGGTCGCGAAGGAAGAAGAGAAGCGGCAGCGGCTCGGCGCCGGCGAGCTCGGCCTCGACATCTATGGCATGCGCGAGCCGTTGGCGAAGGCGGGGCTCGTCTACGTCGATCGGCTCGAGGATCTCGAGGACTGATCGTTCGGCTCGTCCCTCGCCGCAACGCGCGGCGCTTACACCAAAGTGAGCGCCGCGTGAAGGGACGGGCTCCGAGATACGGTCTGCGGCATCGGGTAGACTCGGTTCGCTCCGGCTAAGGTTGCCGCGGCGAGCGCGGCCGAACGATGTGAATGAATCGAAGCCCATCGAGAGTCCCGCGTCCGTCGCGAAAGGGCTACGGATCGATTTCTGGTACGCCGTCGCGCTCTTTCTCGCCGCGGCGACGGCCATCTGGGTGGGCATCGAGTGGCAAGGCGGCGTCCTCCAGACGTACGGCCCGAACGTTGCCGCGTTCTTCCTGATCTACGGTCTCGTCACGATCTCGATCGGCTACCCGCATCCGCACTTCGGCTATTACTCATTCGATCGAGTCTCTCAGGTCGCAAGCATACTCGTGCTCGGTCCCGTAGACGCGGCGTGGATCAACGGGCTCGCATCGCTGCTCTATCCGTGGCATAGGCTGCTGAAGGGCGTGCCCGCGAGCGACGTCCTCGTCGCATCGGTGAACAACGCCGGCATGATGGCCCTGATGATCCTGATCTCGGGCGCCCTGTATACGAGCCTCGGCGGCGAGGTTCCGCTGCTCGAGCTCACGCCGCAGAATCTGCTGCTGTTGCTCGTGCTCGTCGTCACGATGCAGCTTCTGAACGACCTCGGCATGCTCGGCGCCTTGCGCGCGACCGGAGCGAGCCCAGATAAGTTCTTCAACGTCTTCTCGGTCGGCCTCGAGCTCGGCTCGGCGGCGGCCGCCGTCCTCGTCGCCGTCGTGTTCAACGCAATGAATACGGCGACGCTCGGGCTGCTGCTCGGTGTGCTGACTCTCGGGATGCTGGCGATCCGGCAGTTCGCCAACATGCGCCAGCAGCTCGAGAGTCTCGTCGAGGAGCGAACGCGCGATCTGCATGCAAAGACGCTCGAGCTCGAGCGCCAGGCGATGCGCGATACCCTTACCGGACTCTACAACCGGCGCTACGCCGACGACTTCCTCGCGCGCCAGCTCGCAGACGACCGCAGCGCTCGCCGGCTCGTAATTGCAATGGCGGATATCGATTTCTTCAAGCGGATCAACGACGGCTACTCCCACTCGATCGGCGACGCCGTGCTGAAACGCGTCGCGGACATCTTGCGAGCCCGCTGCCGCAACAGCGACATGATTGCGCGCTACGGCGGCGAGGAGTTTCTGCTGTGCTTTCCGGAGACGGACATGCCGAATGCCGCTCGGCTCTGCGAGGCGCTGCGCACCGCGGTCGAAGGCGCAGGATGGGGCGGCCTCGGTCTGGCCGACGGCGTTACTCTGAGCTTCGGCATCGCGAAGGCGCATGCCGGCGCGACGAGCGATTCTCTGCTGCGCGAGGCGGACCGGCGTCTTTATGCCGCGAAGAGGCAGGGACGCAATCGCGTCGTCGCGGCGTGAGGCATGCGTCACGTTGACGGCTGTTGTCGCAACCCGCCGACGCTGAAGGCCCTTCGCGGGCGCCGCGCGTCCGATTATCCTGCACACGCCCATCTCGCACGGGGCCGGCCGCTGGAAGCGGCCGCCCACATCGCGTAATGTTGCGACTCTAAGGAATTAGCAGAAGTGAGCAGGACGTCGGCGATCGGAACGAATGCGCTTATCCCCTCGCTACCAGGACGGCGCGGATAATGAACAGAGATTCGACCGGCAGCGGTTCGTCCCCAGTCTCCGCGACTGCAGGCTCGATACTTGACGAAGCTCCGGCTCCCGATCAGACGCACGCACGCGAGCACATCGAAACCGCGCTCGCACGGATTGCTCGACTCCTCGAACAGCAACCGGAGCTTACCGAGCTGCGTCTCCAGGCGGTCGACCTGCACACGCGCCTCGGCGACCTGCATTTCGAAGCATCCGACCTCGACGCGGCAACCAGGCACTACTCCGGTGGGCTCGCGGCGGTCGAGCCGCTTCTCGTCCGGTATCCCGCGCACGTCGATGCGCTGATTCGCAAGGCTAATCTTCGTCAGCGAATCGGCGACGTGTATCTCGAGCAGGGTGATCCGGAATCCGCGATCGACAATTATCAGCAGACTCTAGAGATGCTGGATTCGCTTGCGGATGCTGGAGGCGCGAACGCCGACGTGCTGCACAGCATGCTGAACAGCGTCGAGATGATCGGCTCGCTGCGCGTCGAGCAGGGGCAAATCGCCGCTGCCAGGGAGAGCTTCGCGCGGCTTCGCGATCTCGCCGAGCGACTCGTCAGCGCAGAGCCTACGAACGGTGAAGCCTTGCGCTGGCTCCAGATCGCAGCGCATCACCTCGGCGAGACCGCGTTCCTGTTTCACGATCACGACGCGGCGTTGACCAGCTTTCAAGCATGGCGGGACGTTGCCCGACGCCGAGCCGCGGCAGCCCCAGACAGCAGCGAGGCGAAAGGCGACCTTGCCGCGGCTCTGATCCGCATCGGCGACGTACGCGTAGAGCAGTTCCGCTTCGGCGACGCCCGCCAGAGCTACGAGGAAGCACTCCAGCTGCTGCTTGGCAGCGCGGCCGAGGAAGCCGACAACGAGCACTGGCTGAGGGCGCTGTGGCTTTGCTATGAACGGCTCGGCGAGCTCGAGATCGAAGCCGATGCGTTGCTGGCCGCGCTCGATGCGTACGAGCGGGGATATCAAATTGCGGAGTCGCTGATGCCGCGGTTACCCGACGAGCATGAGTGGAAGGAGGAGTTCGAGCGCATCAGCAGCCGGCTCGATGCGCTGCGCAGCGCAAAAGAAAGTTGGCTCCCCGGGCCGGACTCGAACCAGCGACCAATCGGTTAACAGCCGATCGCTCTACCAACTGAGCTACCGGGGAACCGGTACTTCGCACGGAATTGTGCCGGGGAAACTGCCGCAAGTCAAGAGACTTGCTACGAAAACCTTGTTCCCTGGCAGGTATTTACACGCGATTTTGCAAGCGACGCCTGAACTAGGGGCGACATCCGGTGCGCCGCGTTCCTGCCGCCCAGCGGGCTATCGCTTAGGCCGCGCATTCTCCAGTGCCTTGTCGCGAAGGTCAACGCCGTGGCGTGCGGCGCGTGCACGAAATGGAGTTTCCGCGGTCTAACCGGCGGCACCGGCATTCGCCTTTCGCGCCCCGGGTTCGCCCGTTAATCTTCGTCGAGCCAGCCTCGTGAGAACATCGCCGACTTCGCGCATGACTGAAAAGCTCTTTCGCCTCGAGAGTGATTACGAGCCCGCGGGCGATCAGCCGCAGGCCATTGCCGGGCTCGTCGACGGCATCGAGTCGGGCCTTGCACGGCAGACCCTGCTCGGCGTCACGGGCTCCGGGAAAACCTATGCGATGGCGGCCGTGATCGCGGCCGTGCAGCGCCCGACGTTGATCCTTGCGCACAACAAGACGCTCGCGGCCCAGCTGTACGGCGAGATGCGCGAGTTTTTCCCGGACAACGCGGTCGAGTACTTCGTTTCGTACTACGACTACTACCAGCCCGAGGCGTACGTGCCGTCGAGCGATACCTATATCGAGAAGGACGCGTCGATCAACAATCACATCGAGCAGATGCGCCTGTCGGCGACGAAGGCGCTGCTCGAGCGGCGGGACGTCGTGATCGTCGCGACCGTTTCCGCGATCTACGGCCTCGGCGACCCCGAGGCCTACCATGCGATGGTGCTGCACCTCGTTCGCGGCGCAACGATCAACCAGCGAGACCTGCTGCGCAGGCTTGCCGAGCTCCAGTACACGCGCAACCCGCTCGATCTCGCGCGCGGCACGTATCGGGTTCGCGGGGACGTCATCGACATCTTCCCGGCGGAATCCGAGCAGGAGGCCGTGCGGGTCGAGCTGTTCGACGACGAGATCGAGAGCATCAGCCTGTTCGATCCGCTGACCGGCGCGGTGCTGCGCAAGACTCCTCGCGTGACGATCTATCCGAAGACGCACTACGTGACGCCCCGGGAAACGCTGATCGATGCCGTCGAGCAGATTCGCGGCGAGCTCGCGATCCGGCTGAAGGAGCTGCGCGACGCGAACAAGCTCGTCGAGGCACAGCGCCTCGAGCAGCGCACGCGCTTCGATATGGAGATGATTCTCGAGGTCGGCTACTGCAACGGCATCGAGAACTATTCGCGGTATCTTTCGGGGCGCAAGGCAGGGGAGCCGCCGCCGTGTCTTTTCGATTACCTGCCTCCCGATGCGCTTCTTTTCATCGACGAGAGCCATGTGACGGTGCCGCAGCTCGGCGCAATGTACCGGGGAGATCGCTCCCGTAAGGAGACGCTGGTCGAGTACGGCTTCCGTCTGCCTTCCGCCCTCGACAATCGGCCGCTGCGCTTCGAGGAGTTCGAAGCGATCTCGCCGCAGACCGTGTTCGTGTCCGCGACGCCCGGCCGCTACGAGACCGAGCGTTCGGATCAGGTGGTCGAGCAGGTCGTCCGGCCGACCGGGCTCGTCGACCCCGAGGTCGAGGTGCGGCCGGCCGGGATCCAAGTGGACGACGTGCTGTCCGAGATCAACGCGAGGGTTGCCGCGGACGAGCGCGTGCTGATCACGACGCTGACGAAGCGCATGGCCGAGGATCTGACCGAGTATTTGCAGGAGCACGGCGTCCGCGTCAGGTATCTGCATTCGGACATCGACACCGTCGAGCGCACGGAGATCATCCGTGACCTGCGCCTCGGCGAGTTCGACGTGCTGGTCGGAATCAATCTGCTGCGCGAGGGCCTCGACATGCCGGAGGTCTCTCTCGTCGCGGTGTTCGACGCCGACAAGGAAGGTTTTCTGCGCTCGGAGGGCTCGCTGATTCAGACGATCGGACGGGCCGCGCGCAACGTGAACGGTAAGGCGATCCTGTACGCGGACCGGATCACGGGCTCGATGCAGCGGGCGATCGACGAGACGAATCGGCGCCGTGCGAAGCAGATCGCGTTCAACGAGGCGCACGGGATCGAGCCGCGCACGATCAAGAAGGCCGTGCAGGACATCATGGAGGGCGCGCGCCCGGTGCCGCGGCGGCGTCAGAGCGCCCGTGACGAGGAGCGGCAGCGCCAGACCCGCATGAGCCCGGGCGACGTGCTGGCGAAGGTACAGCAGCTCGAGAAGCAGATGTACCGGCACGCCCGCGACCTCGAGTTCGAGCAGGCGGCGAAGCTCCGCGACGAGATTCAGGAGCTGAAGCGCATCGGGCTTGGCCTCGATGCGGAGGCCGTGGAGTAAGCCGGCGGGCGGGACGACGCTGGACTTCCGATCGCGCCGACCGGCCGAGATCGAGCTTCAGCCGATCGGGTCGAACGATGCGGGGCGACCGACCGGCTAAAGGAAAAGCGCCGGGTTTCCCGGCGCGATGAACTGCGCACTTACGCTTCTTCTTGCCGCTTCTGCGCGGCGCGCTGACCGCTCGCAAGTGCCCGAAAAGTGCTGGTAGGCGCGAGTGGGATCGAACCACCGACCCCCACCATGTCAAGGTGGTGCTCTACCACTGAGCTACGCGCCTACAGGAGGCGCAACGATACCCATTTCCGGGGCCTATTCTCAAGTCTTCGTCGTGCCGACGCGTGCTCGTGCGGCCGGCGCGTGCTCGCGGAAGGTCACGGCGAGCGAATCTGCGCGCCGGGCGCGGGCTGCGGCGGAACGTAACGTTTCAGAGCGACGCGAAACAACGTTCCGCCCGCAACGTTGCTCTCGACCTCGATCCGCCCGCCATGGGCTTCGACGATGCGTCTGACGATGGACAGACCGAGGCCGGCGCCGGCGGGCGCATCGACCTTCCGCGGACGGAACGGCAGGAAAATCTCCGCACGCTGCGCCGGCTCGATACCGATGCCCTCGTCGGCGACGCTGAGCAGAACCTCGTCGTCGCTCGCCTCGACTGCGACCCGAACCGCTCCGCCTCGCGGCGAGTACTTGATCGCGTTGCTCAGCAGATTGCTGACAACCTGCTCGAGCCGCAGCGGATCACCCTCGACGAGCGCCGGCTCGGCGGGAAGCTGCGCGTCGAGGTCATGCTCCGGCGACGTCGGGGCGTAGAGCCGGATCATGTCGACGACGACGACGCGCAGGTCGAACGGCTCCAAGCGAATCTCCAGCTTGCCCGCTTCGATCCGCGTCGCGTCGAGCAGATCGTCGACCATGCGCTCCAGGCGGTCGACCTGCCTGTCGAGGGTGTCGAGCGTACGGTCGTGCTCGGCTCGCGAGCGCGCCGCGGCGAGCGCGTGAATCCCGAACCGCAACGCCTGCAGCGGGTTCTTCAGGTCGTGGGCGACGCCCGCGAGGAACGCGAGCTGAGACTCTCGCTGCTTCGCGAGCGCGTCGGCCATCTCGTTGAACACGAGCGCGAGCTCGCGCACCTCGTGCAGCCCCGTCGCGCACGCCCGCGCGTCGGCCGAGCCGGCCCTGAAACGGGTGATGGTCTCGTGCAGCGCGAGGATCGGGCGCAGCACGGCGCGGTTGAAGCCGGCCAGCACCGCAAGCACCCCGCAGACGAGCACGACCACCGCGGCGCCCGCGTACACGCTGACCAGACGGTTCCAGCCGATCGCATCCGACTGCGCGCTGAGCAGCTCCTCCTGATTCATGTCGTGCAGCCGATCGAGCGCGTCGACGACCTGATCGAATGTCGATTGGGTTTGCCGAAGCATCTCGTCGATTGGGACGTTGCGCGCTTCGAGCAGCGACCGCTCCTCGAGGTAGGCGTCGAGGCGGGTCGCGATCTCGCCGAGCAGCCGTTGCTCGTCGTCGCTGCCGACGAAGCTTTCCGTGCTGCCGAGCGTGCGGCGTAGCTCGTCTAGCATCTCGAGGCGCGCCTCGTCGAGCTCCGCGTCCGGCGTGACGGTGTACAGGTTGCTGATCCTCTGATACATCAGAAGCGCGATCTGGGCCTCGCGTGCGAGAGCAAAGCTCTGCGCGTTCGAGAACATCGTCTCCGTAGCGGACTCGAGCCGCGCGGACGTGCCGATGAGCCCGACCGCGACGAGCACGGTGACGAGAACGGACGCGGCGACCGCGCTATGGGCAAGCACCCTGATAGTGGGCACGCGCCTGCCGGAACGTGCGAACATGAGCCCCCCGTTGCGGGCGTGCGTTACGCGTCGACGAGACGCAGGCGCTGCGCGTTTGCAGCGCGAGAGTCGGGCTCGCATCGGATGCTCCGCGCGGATACCATCCGCTGCGTGCACGCCGCCGGCTCGTCACCGCGAAATCGTTACACCGGAGTGCCGAACAAAATGAGAGTGCTGATCCTTTCCGCCATCTTGCTGCTCGCCGGATGCGGCGGGCAAGGGCCCGACGGCAGCGCCGGGTCCGCCGGGCCCATTGACTTGCCGTCGGGGGAAGTCGAGGAGCTGACGGTGATCGACGTCGTCGTCGGCCAGGGCGAGCCCGTTACGCGCGGCGACACGGCAGTCGTCCACTACACGGGGTGGCTCTACGACCCGAACGCCGACAATCGGCGAGGCGCTCAGTTCGACACGTCGCGAGGCAGAGACACGTTTTCGTTCCAGCTCGGCGCCAATCGAGTGATCGAGGGCTGGGAAGAGGGCGTCGAAGGCATGCGGGTCGGCGGCCGGCGCCACCTGTTCATTCCGCCGGAGCTCGCGTACGGCGAGCGCGGTGCCGGCGGAGTCATCCCGCCGAACGCGACGCTCGTCTTCGACGTCGAGCTCGTCGAGATCATCCCGCTGCCTTGACTGCGGAGCACTGACCACCGATCACTGACCAGGGGAGTAGAGCCAATGGCGATCACGGGGCGATGGCCGCGAGCCATCTTCTACGATTCGAAGACCACGCTCTTCAACTGGGCCGGGAGCTGGCGCGGCGCCGCTGCCGAGATTCTGAAGAAATACGAGTCCGGCGTTGCCGAGCAGGATTTCGTCGAGACGTGGGTCAAGGGATTCGAGGGGCTGCACCGGCGCGCCGCGTTCTACCGCTACGCGCAGGTCACCGATCTGGTACGCGAAGCCCTGGTCAACACCTACCGGCTGTTCGGGATCGACGGCTCGCCGGACGACGTCGAGTACTTTCTCGCGCTTCAAGAGAAAGTCGAGCTCTTCGAGGATACGGAGGAGGCGCTGACGAACCAGCAGAACCTCGGCGTCAAGGTGTTCATTTACTCCGACGTCGAGACGAAGTACCTGAACATGTACGTCTCGAAGTTCCGGCGCTTCAAGCCCGACTTCATCGGCACGACCGAGGAGGCCGGCGTCGCGAAGCCGAACCCCCGCACGTACCGCTGGGTTTTGCAGCGGACCGGCCTCGAGCCGCGCGACGTGCTCTACTGCGCGGCGCCGATCTTCGACGTGCAGGGCGCGATGTCCGCCGGCATGATCGCCGCGTGGCTGCGCCGGCCGCAGGGCCGGCTCTCCGGCGAGACCCATTCGCCCGGGGATCTACCGGCCGACTACGAGATCGAAAGCCTCCACGACGTGACCCGGATCGTCGAGCTGAACCGGGGCGGCTGAGATGCCTCCAGAGGGCCGGCGGCGCGCCGCTTGTGTCGCTCCGCGGGCCCTCGTAAAATGCCGGACTACCCTGAAAGGTCGAGTAATATCGGCCGGGGGCGGGCTCCAGGAGAGCGGCCGTAGGCACGCGCTCGAGAGGTAGGCCTCTCGCGACGTGAACCGCGGCCGCAGTTGTTTTAGCCGAGTGACGTAAGGAGGACAGAATCTCCCAAAGCAAACGCGTCAGGCGCAATCAGGAGATCAATGCGCCTAAAGTTCGTGTGATCGGTGCCAACGGGGAACAAGTCGGCATCATGACGATTCAGGAGGCACTTTCTGCCGCCGAAGAGGTGAATTTGGACCTCGTCGAGGTCGCGCCGAACGCCGATCCCCCCGTATGCCGGATCATGGACTACGGCAAGTTCGTGTTCGAGCAGAACAAGAAAGCCCAGTCCGCACGCAAGAAGCAGAAGCAGACGCAGATCAAGGAGGTCAAGTTCCGGCCCGGCACGGACGAGGGCGACTATCAGGTCAAGCTCCGTAACCTGGTCCGGTTCCTGAGTCACGGCGACAAAGCGAAGATCACTTTGCGCTTCCGGGGGCGAGAGATGGCCCACCAGGAGCTCGGCACGCAGCTTCTCCGGCGCGTGCAGAAGGATCTGGAAGAGTACGGCACCGTCGAGCAGTTTCCGCAGCTCGAGGGCCGGCAGATGGTCATGGTGATCGCGCCGCGCAAGCGCTGAGCGGTCCCTGCCATCGATTGACGAGTCGACAGGAGTCGACGTTACGAAGTGCCTGACCCGGAATCGGGCAGGCCGCCCGACGGGCCTTCGGCGAGGCTTGCTCGGGCCATAAGCGAGGAGAAAAACATGCCGAAGCTGAAGACGAATCGCGGCGCCGCGAAGCGCTTCCGTCCGAAAGGAAACGGCGGCTTCAAGCGCGGTCAGTCGCACCTGAACCACATCCTGACGAAGAAGACTCCGAAGCGTAAGCGGCAGCTTCGTCCGATCGCGCAGGTCGCCGATCAGGACGTGCCGGCCGTGCGCAAGATGCTGCCGTACAGCTAGGAGACGCAGGATGGCCAGAGTCAAACGGGGCGTCATCGCCAAGGCCCGGCACCGCAAGGTGCTCGACAAGGCGAAGGGTTACTACGGCGCGAGGAGCAAGGTCTACCGCGTCGCGAAGCAGGCCGTCATCAAGGCCGGCCAATACGCGTACCGCGACCGGCGCCAGCGTAAGCGGCAGTTCCGGGCCCTGTGGATCACCCGCATCAATGCGGCCGCACGGGCGCACGGCCTGTCGTACAGCCGGCTGATGAACGGTCTGCGGCGTGCCGACATCGAGGTCGACCGGAAGGTTCTCGCGGACATCGCCGTTCATGACGAGCAGGGGTTCGCGGCGATAGCGGCCGCGGCCAAAGAAGCGCTCGCGGCTCAGTAGCCCCGGCAGCGAGGGGCCGCGCGTGAGCGCACTCGACACACTGCTGCGCGAAGCAGAAGCGGAAGCGCGCGCGGCCGAGGATCTGCAGCAGCTCGACGCGGTTCGCGTCAAGTACCTCGGCAAGAAAGGTGTTCTGACCGAACGCCTGAAGGAGCTCGGGCGCCTGCCGCCCGAGCTTCGCCCTGCCGCCGGCAAAGAGATCAACGAAGCGAAGGCGGCCGTTGCGGAGGCGCTCGACGCACGGCGAAGCGCGCTCGAGGCCGCCCGTCTCGACGCGGAGCTCGCCGCGCAGCGGCTCGACGTCACCTTGCCGGAGCGCGGGGATCTGCCGGGCAGCCTTCATCCGGTGACTCGCACGTTGCGGCGGATGACGCGCATCCTCGCCCGCGCCGGCTTCGAGGTCGCGACCGGGCCCGAGATCGAGGACGAGTACCACAACTTCACGGCGCTCAACATCCCCGAGAATCACCCGGCTCGTGCGATGCACGATACGTTCTACCTGACGTCGGGGCTCTTGCTGCGCACCCATACGTCGCCGGTGCAGATTAGGGCGGCCCAAGCGCGCGGCGTCCCGCTGCGCGTGATCGCCCCGGGTCGAGTGTATCGATGCGACTCGGACATGACGCACACGCCGATGTTCACGCAGGTCGAAGGCCTCGCGATCGATCGCGGCATCAGCTTTGCGAACCTGAAGGCGCTGCTTTACGAGTTCGTCTCGAGCTTCTTCGAGCGCGACGTCAAGCTGCGCTTCAGGCCGTCGTACTTCCCGTTCACGGAGCCTTCGGCCGAGGTCGACATCTGGTCCGAGTCGGGCCGTTGGCTCGAGATTCTCGGCTGCGGCATGGTGCATCCGAACGTGCTTCGCAACATGGGCGTCGATCCCGAGGAGTACAGCGGCTACGCGTTCGGCATGGGCGTCGAAAGGCTCGCGATGCTGCGCTACGGCGTGAACGATCTGCGCCTGTTCTTCGAGAACGACTTGCGCTTCCTCGAGCAGTTCGGATAGTTCGCCCGTGCGTATTAATCTCGAATGGCTGCAAGAGTGGGTCGACATCGACCAGGACGGCGCTCGCCTCGCGGAAGAGCTGACGACCGCAGGGCTCGAAGTCGACGAGGTGCTGCCGGCCGGGCCGACGCTCGACGGCATCGTCGTCGGGCACGTCGTCGAGTGCCGCCTGCACCCGAACGCGGACAAGCTCTCATTGTGCGTCGTCGACGACGGCGAGAGCCGGCACGAGGTCGTCTGCGGCGCACCGAACGTCGCGACCGGCGTCAAGGCGCCGTACGCGCGGCCCGGCGCGAAGCTGCCGGACGGCACCGTCATCGCAGCGACCGAGCTCCGCGGCATCGTCTCGCACGGCATGTTGTGCTCGGCGCGCGAGCTCGAGCTGTCGGACGAAGCCGCCGGCCTGATGCTGCTCGACGACGACGCGCCGGTCGGCATTCCGCTCGCGGACTATCTGAAGCTCGACGACGAGATCCTCGACGTCGATATCACGCCGAATCGGGGCGACTGCTTCAGCGTGATCGGCATCGCGCGCGAGCTCGCGGCGAAGAACGGCAGAGACTGGCATCCGCCGCGTTTCTTCTCCGTGCAAGCCGCGATCGAGGACGCATTTCCGGTCGAGCTGCGCGCGGGTGCGGACTGTCCGAGGTTCGCTGGCCGCGTGATTCGCGACGTACCGGTCGGCCTGAAGTCGCCGTTGTGGCTGCGCGAGCGGCTGCGGCGCGTCGGCTTGCGATCGATCCATCCGATCGTCGATATCACGAACTACGTGATGATCGAGCTCGGCCAGCCGCTGCATGCATATGACCTCGGCAAGCTTGCTGAGCGCATCGTCGTGCGTCGCGCGGAAGCCGGCGAGAAGCTCGAGCTGCTCGACGGCGTGACGCGCGAGCTCGACGAGTCCGTGCTCGTGATCGCCGACGCGTCCGGCCCGATCGGCATGGCCGGGATCATGGGCGGCGCGAGCACGGCGGTCTCGGCCGAGACCACGAACATCTTCCTCGAGTCCGCGCACTTCTCGCCGGACGCGATCGCGGGACGGGCGAGGCGCTTCGGCCTGCACACGGACGCATCGTTGCGGTTCGAGCGGGGCGTCGATCCCGACGGCCCGGTGCGCGCGATCGAGCGGGCCACGCAGCTGCTGCTCGAGATCGCCGGCGGGCGTCCGGGGCCGACGCGGACGGCGGAGCTCGTGCCGCACTTGCCGAAGCGTCCGACGATTCGGCTGCGCCGCCGCCGCGTCGAGTCGCTGCTCGGCACGGCGGTGTCCGCGCGCGACGTCGAGCGGCTGCTCGGCCGCCTCGGTGTCGAGATGCGGGCGCCGGCACCCGAGGAATGGGAAGCCGTGCCGCCGTCGTTCCGGTTCGATCTGTCGATCGAGGAGGATCTGATCGAGGAGATCGGCCGTCTGATCGGCTATGACCGGATTCCGCCGATCACTGGCGGCAATACCGCTCACCTCGGCACGGCGAGCGAGCATTCCGTCGACGACGAGCGCTTCGCCGATCTGCTGATTGCGCGCGGCTACAACGAGGTCGTGACGTACGGCTTCGTCGACCCGGATCTCGATCGCGCGATAGCACCGGATGCGCAGCGGATCGAGCTCGCGAATCCGATCTCGAGCGATCTCGCCGTGATGCGCAGCTCGTTGTGGCCGGGGCTGCTCGACGCGGCGCGGCAGAACCTTGCGCGTCAACAGCAGCGCATGAAATTGTTCGAGATCGGCCGCCAGTTCGCGGTCGGCAGCGATGACGACCCGCACGGCATCCTCGAGACGCCGATGATCGCCGGCCTCGTCACGGGCAGTCGCGCGCCGGAGCATTGGGACGGCAGCAGCGCCGAGGCGGATTTCTACGACGTGAAAGGCGACGTCTGCGCGCTCCTGAAGGTGACGCAGTCGCTCGATGCCTTTTCGTTCGCGGCCGCAGCGCATCCCGCGCTTCATCCGGGCCGCAGCGCACGAATCGTGAAAGGCGACGACGAGGCGGGCTGGCTCGGCGTGATTCATCCGGCGCTGCAGCGCCAGCTCGATCTGAAACGTTCGGTACTGCTGTTCGCGCTGCGTCTCGACGTGATCGGCCGTGCGCAAGTTCCGGCGTTCCGGCCATATTCGAAGTACCCGGCGGTCCGCCGTGACGTCGCGGTCATCGTCGACGAAGCCGTCGAAGCGGCCGCGTTGCTTGCGCACGCTCGCGCTGCGGCCGGCGAGTGGCTGCAAAAAGCGGTGATTTTCGACGTATATACCGGCCCAGGAATAGAAGCTGGGCGAAAAAGCGTCGCCTTAGGCTTGATTTTACAAGGCGTTTCACGCACGCTTACCGACGCTGACGCGGATAAGGCAGTAGGCGCCGTGATCGACCGGCTGGAACGGGAACTCGGCGCCAGAAGAAGAATTTGAAACGCTGGCACCGGAAGGCATGGCACTTACTAAAGCGGACATGGCCGAGTCGTTGTTCAACGAGCTCGGTTTGAACAAGCGCGAGGCGCGGGAGCTCGTGGACCTCTTCTTCGAGGATCTGCGGGCGGCGTTGGCTTCCGGGGAGCAGGTCAAGCTCTCGGGCTTTGGCAATTTCGATCTGCGCGACAAGAATCAGCGCCCGGGCAGAAACCCGAAAACGGGTGAGGAAATTCCGATAACTGCCCGTCGCGTCGTGACTTTTAGGCCGGGTCAAAAGCTCAAAGCACGCGTGGAAGCGTATGCTGGAACCCGGGAATAACCTCGACCTCCCGCCGATCCCCGGGAAGCGCTACTTCACGATCGGCGAGGTCAGCGAGCTGTGCGGCGTGAAGCCGCACGTGCTGCGCTACTGGGAACAAGAGTTTCCGCAGCTGAAGCCCGTCAAGCGGCGCGGCAACCGGCGTTATTACCAACGTCAGGATGTGCTGATCATTCGGCAGATCCGCAGCCTGCTTTACGAGGAAGGTTTTACGATCGGCGGCGCGCGGCAGCGACTGACTGGCGACGAGGCCCGGTCGGACCTGACGCAGAGCCAGCAGATCATCCGCCAGATTCGGCTCGAGCTCGAAGACGTGTTGAAGCTGCTGCGGCGCTGAAATCTTCGAGCTCGGGGCGCGACGGGAAGCGTCGCATTTTTTCCGTTACACTTGCTCTACGGTCGGGGCGTGGCGCAGCCTGGTAGCGCACTTCCATGGGGCGCAAGAGGTCGCTGGTTCAAATCCAGTCGCCCCGACCAGCTTCTGACTACAACGAAGAACGAGAAGTGACGGCAAGGTCCGCCGTAAAGTGACGAGGCATTGCTGATCCCGCATTACAAGCTCGAAACGAATCCCTTTGCTCCGGAAGGGGCTCGGCCGTTCTTCAGCTCGGAGTCGATGCGCTACGCGCAGCTGAAGCTCGAGCAGCTTCTCGAAGGCAGACTCCAATCGCTTTTCCTGAGCGGCGCCGGCGGCGTCGGCAAGACCGCGCTCGTCGAGCAGTGCGTCGGCGCGCGGCGGCAGGACGTGCAGCTCAGCTGGGTCGTGCCCGGTCCGCTCGACGTCCAGACCCTGCTCGAGAAGCTCGTTCAGGACCTGGGTCCTGGCGAAATTCACGGGACGGCCAATGAGTTACGGAATATTCTTGAGGTTTATCTCAAGCATCAGGTCGCGCACGATCGCCCGTCCGTGATCGTCGTCGACGCGCTCGAGCGGCTCGCGCTGCCGGTGATTCGCGAGCTCGAGGCGCTGTGCCGGTTGCGGCTGCGGCACAAGCCGCTCGTGCACTGCGTGCTCGTGACCCGCAACGAGGATCTGATCGCAAACATGCTCGAGCACCTCGAGCAGAAGCGGCCGATCGCGGCGCTGCATCAGCGACTCTCGGGCTTCACGCTCGACGAAACCATCTCGTATATCCGGGCGTGCCTGCACGGCGCGGGCTGCGAATGGATCGAGGAGCTCTTCCCGGAGGAGACGCTGCTCGACGTGCAAGCCTTCACGCGCGGAATCGTCGGCGACATCAACGCGCTCTGCAGCAGCGTGCTCGAGGTCGTCGCGCAGCAGGGCGACGACGAGTTGCGGCAGCCGCGCGTGACGCGCGCGCTGCTGAAGGACGCCGCGGCGAAGCTGCATCTGCGCTACGACCCGACGCCGTGGCGGCAGCGCACCGAGGAGCAGCTGTCGCCCGAGGCCGTGCACGTCGCCGATCCGCGCGGCGCGCGGCTCGAGGAAGCGCGCCTGATCGTCTCGAGCGGCGGACGTGCGATCGCCGAGATCGCGCTGGCGCGTCCGCGCATGGTGCTCGGACGGGATCCGTCGTGCGACATCAGCCTCGAGAGCAGCTACGTCAGCCGCTATCAGAATCTGTTTTTGCACACCGGTGACGGCTGGATGCTGTTCGATCTGAACAGCACGAACGGGTGCTTCGTGAACGGCCGCAGGGTGCGTGAGCATCGGCTCCGGGACGGCGACCTGATCGCCGTCGGGCAGCATCAGCTGCGCTTTGCGAGCTTGAGCGCGGCGCGCCAGGTCGCGCCGATGCGCGGCGAGGATACGATCGTCAGCCCGAAGCCGATGGTTGGCAAGCTCGCCTGAGCCTCGCGCTGCACGCTCCTCGCTCCTCGGCTGAATCCGACATTCGAGCCGGCACCCGGTTCGCCGCAAGCGCGGTGCGCTCGCGTTCATACGGTCACGAGCGGCGCTTTCCCGTCGACGAGGTGCTCGCTGCGGCCGAGCGCGTCGATCGTCGCGATGAGCCGGTCCTCGATGCCGAGCAGGATCGGCTCCGCGTGCTGTCGATAAATGTTCGCCTTCGCATTGAAGACCTGACGCGAGATGCCGTGCTTGTCGTCGACCGTGATGCGGCGCACGGTGAACTCGCCGGTGCCGAGGCGCGTTCCGGTAAGGTAAGTCTTGATCGACTCGATGCGCTCGCCGGAGAGCTCGAGGCCCTTCAGCTGATCCAGGTTCGCCGCGGCGCGGCGCACGAACTCCGGTGCGTCGATCGACGACGACACGCCGTCCGCTGCGGTCGTTTCCGCACGGAAGTCGCCAAGCATGATCTGATGCGGCAGCGCGCGCTCGATCATCCTCGCGAGCTCGACGGTCACGTCGCCGACGATGTAATGGTTCAGCGTCGGATTCAGGCCTTCCGACTGATGGAACTCGTAGCAGCTGCCGACGTGGAAGCACGCTCGCAGCTTCGGCACGGTATTGCCCTTCGCCTTTTGACGTGCGATCGCGTTGTCGGCGAGGACGAGGTACATCAGGTGGTAGAGATTGATGCTCGCGTCGAGGTCGAGCTCGCGGTTCCAGACGTAGAAACCGTCCCCGGTCGTCGTTCGCGCGACGTCGACGCCAATGTTTCTGTCGAGCAGCTTGCTCTGCGCGGAGTTCAGCGAGTATGACAGGCTGTTCAGCTGCGCCATCTGCTCGAAAGGGTGCAGCAGCCCGAATCCCACGATATCGAACAGCGCGACGGCACGGCTCGGCACGAACGTGATGCTGTAGCGCTTCACCATCGTCTCGATGATGCGCTCGTGCGCCGGATGGCTGCCGAGCGCCGCGCGCAGCGGCACGTGAGACTTCTCGGCGCCGAGGAGGCGGACGACGTAGTCGATGTGCCGCGTCGACAGCTTCCGCTTGCCGGACAGCAGCGCCTTGAAGAAGTCCTCCGACGGCGCTCCTGGAGGTCCGCGTTCCGGGTCGGCGCAGCGCTGCGTCAACTCCGCGACGACGTAGTGCGGGACGACGGCGAGTGAGATGCCGTCGTTTTCCACGCACCAGCACAGAATCACGTTCTGCCCGAGGCCCCAGAGCCGGTGCAGGCATTTGTCGAGATAAATGAGGTCGCTGCGCTCTTTCAGGCTCATTTCGGCAGTAATCGACGACAATGCGTCGAGATAGCTGCCGACGCTGGCGAGCCTGAAGATCGCCGAATCGTCCGCTATGGTCATGGCACCGCCTCGGGTCGTCGCGGACGGCGCCACGCGGGCGCGACCGCGGTCGCCCGATCGATATCGATGGTCAGCCCCCCTTGACGACGAAGCGTGCCGCATCAAGCCCCCTAGATGGGCCGCTCGTCATCCCGGGCGAAGTGTACCCTATTGTTTCGAATTGGGTAGTCGACTAGTTCCGCCGCCAGTCGTTGCCCGCGGAACGGGTGAACGGGATAATCGGCGGCCCCGCCCGAACAGCTCAGAGAGACGAATGGCAGAGGACGATCGCACCAAGGTCGATCCGCGGCGCTGGTCGCGGCTCGTCGTCGACGGCGTCAAGCAGGCGCCGAGCCGAGCAATGCTGCGTGCCGTCGGCTTCCGCGACGAGGATTTCGCGAAGCCGCAGGTCGGCATCGCGTCGACGTGGAGCATGGTGACGCCGTGCAACATGCACATCGACGGGCTTGCGCGCGAAGCGGCCGCCGGCGCCGACGCCGCGGGCGGCAAAGCCGTGCTGTTCAACACGATCACGTTGTCGGACGGGATCTCGATGGGCACGCCGGGCATGCGCTATTCGCTCGTCTCGCGCGAGGTCATCGCGGATTCGATCGAGGCGGTCGTCGCCGGCGAGGGCTTCGACGGTTTCGTCGCGATCGGCGGCTGCGACAAGAACATCCCCGGCTGCGTGATGGCGATGGCCCGGCTCGATAGACCGTCGGTGTTCGTCTACGGCGGAACGATTCAGCCCGGTCCGAAGCACCGGGACATCGTCTCGGTGTTCGAGGCGGTCGGCGCGCATGCGTCTGGGAAGATCGGCGATGCCGAGCTCCATGAGGTCGAGTCCACCGCGATCCCGGGTCCCGGCTCTTGCGCCGGGATGTACACGGCGAACACGATGGCATCGGCGATCGAGGCGCTCGGGTTGAGTCTCGCGAACAGCTCGGCGCAGGAGGCCGTGTCGAACGCGAAGCGGGAAGACTGCCGGCGCGCGGGCGAGGCGGTCGTCGAGCTGATCAAGCGCGGAATCAAGCCGTCGGACATCCTGACCAAGGAGGCGTTCGAGAACGCGATCGTGACCGTGATCGCGCTCGGCGGCTCGACGAACGCGGTGCTGCATCTGCTCGCGATCGCGCACGAGGCGCGCGTCGACCTCGCGCTCGACGACTTCACCCGCGTCGGCGCGAAGGTTCCGGTGCTCGCGGATCTGCGCCCGAGCGGCCGTTACATGATGTCCGAGCTGATTCGGCTCGGCGGCATTCGGCCGCTGATGAAGACGCTGCTCGAGCACGGCTTGCTGCACGGCGATTGTCTGACGGTCACGGGGCGCACGCTCGCGGAGAATCTTGCGGACGTGCAGCCGTATCCAGACGGGCAGGACATCGTCCGCCCGTTCGACTCGCCGATCAAAAAGGACAGCCACCTCGCCGTGCTCTACGGCAACATCGCGCCCGAAGGCGCCGTCGCGAAGATTTCCGGGAAAGAGGGCACGCGCTTCGAAGGCCGAGCACGCTGTTTCGGCTCGGAGGAGACTGCCGTGCGCGCGATCCTCGACGGCGGGATCGTCGCGGGCGACGTGGTCGTGATTCGTTACGAAGGTCCGCGCGGCGGGCCCGGAATGCGCGAGATGCTGAGCCCGACCGGCGCGATCATCGGGCGGGGGCTCGGCGACAAGGTTGCGCTGATCACGGATGGCCGCTTCTCGGGCGGTAGCCACGGCTTCGTCGTCGGTCACGTCACGCCCGAGGCGGCGGTCGGCGGACCGATCGCGGTGCTCGAGGACGGCGACCGCATCGTGATCGACGCCGAGAAGAAAACCATCGACGTCGATCTGCCGGCGGAGGTGCTCGAGCAGCGCTTGACGCGCTGGACGCCGCCGCCGATCAAGGCCGAGCGCGGCCTGCTCGCGAAGTACGCGCGGCTCGTGAGCTCGGCGTCGCAAGGCGCGGTGACGGACACGCCGACGATCGAGCCGCTATAAGCCGCGAAACTCGTGTCGGATACGCTGCAACGAAGAGCGTGTCCGACACGATTCAATCTCACCATGGAGCGCGTTCAACGATGGTCATGACGGTGCACGGAAGCGTCGCCGAGCAGAGTGTGGAGACGCCGTATCCGGATTCGCCGTGGGTCGTGATGAAGTTCGGCGGCCGCAGCGTCGCGACGGCTGAGAACTGGGCGAAGATCGCCGGCCTTGCACGGGCGCGGCTCGAGGAAGGCGTCGTGCCGGTCATCGTGCACTCGGCGCTCGCCGGCGTGTCGAACGCGCTGATCGATCTGCTCGATACCGCAGAGCAGGGCGGCGCGGTCGACGAGAAGCTCGAGAAGCTCAAGCGGCAGCATCTCGATCTCGCCCGCGATCTCGGCGTCGACGGCGCCATGCTCGACGAGCTCTTCGAGAAGCTCGAGCACACGATCGCGGGCGTGAGGTTGATCGGCGAGGTCAGCCCGCGCGTGCACGCTCGAGTGCTCGCGACCGGCGAGCTCGCGGCGACGAAGCTCGGCGCTGCGTATTTGAATCGTATCGGTCTGCCGGCCGCGTGGCTCGATGCGCGGACGCTTCTGACGAGCAAGGTCGTGCGCGATCAGAGCGAGCGCGCGCAGTTCCTGTCCGCGCGCTGCGACTATCAGCCGAGCGAAGCGCTGCAGGCGCAGTTCCGCAAGATCGACGGTTTCGTGCTGACGCAGGGCTTCATCGCGCGCAACGCGCACGGGCAGACGGTGCTGCTCGGCCGCGGCGGCTCGGATACGTCCGCCGCGTATCTCGCGAGCATGCTCGAGGCGCGCCGGCTAGAGAACTGGACCGACGTGCCGGGCTTCTTCAGCGCCGATCCGAAGGCCGTGCCGTCCGCACGGCTGATTCGCAGCTTGCATTATCAAGAGGCGCAGGAGATCGCGTCGGCCGGCGGCGGCATCTTGCATCCGCGCAGCATCTCGCCGGTGCGCGCATCCGGCATTCCGCTGTTCCTGAAGTGCACGACGCATCCGGAATGGGACGGAACCGTCATCTCGAACGCGCCGGGCGACGAGGCCGCGCAGCTGAAAGCCATCTCGCATCGAAGCGGCATCACGCTGTTCTCGATGGAGTCGATGGACATGTGGCATCAGGTCGGCTTCCTCGCCGAGGCGTTCGCGTGCTTCCGCGAGCACGGAATGTCGGTCGACCTGATCTCGACGTCGGAAAGCAGCGTCACGGTGTCCGTCGACGTCGGCGCGAACAGTGCCGATCGCAGCGCGCTCGAGGCGCTCGCGGAGGACTTGAGGCGCCTGTGCCGAGTCACGCTGATCCACGATTGCGCCGCGATCACGCTCGTCGGCCGGCGCATCCGCACGATCATGCACGAGCTGACGTCGGTCCTCGAGCTCTTCGAGGAGTATCAGGTACACCTCGTCACGCAAGCGGCGAACGACTTGAACTTCACGTTCGTCGTCGGCTCCGAGCATGCGCAGCGCGTCGTGCAGCAGCTGCACGCGCTGCTCGTCACCCGCTTCGAGGGCGGCGTGTTCGGCGCGACGTGGGAGCAGTTCTCGCGCGGGTTGCCGCCGGCCCCGGCGCAGCCGAAGCCGTGGTGGGTCGATCGGCGGGACGAGCTGCTGCGCATCGCCGAGGAGCGGGGCGCGGCGTACGTTTACGAGCGGCGCAGCATCGAGTCGGCGCTCGACGCGCTGCGCTCGCTCGCATCGGTCGATGCGGTCTTCTACGCGATGAAGGCGAATCCGCATCCGGACGTGCTGCGCATCGTGCACGAGAGGGACGGGCGGTTCGAATGCGTGTCACCTGGCGAGATCGAGCGCGTGCTCGAGCTCTTCCCGGGGATCGACCGCAAGCGCATTCTGTTCACGCCGAACTTCGCGCCGCGAGCCGAGTACGCGTGGGCGCTCGAGCAGGGTGTGTGGCTCACACTTGACAATCTCTACACGCTCGAGACATGGCCCGAGCTTTTCCGCGGCGCGGAAGTTTTCATTCGGATCGACACCGGCCAGGGGCGCGGCCATCACGAGCACGTGCGCACGGCCGGCGCCCATTCGAAGTTCGGCGTGCCGATGTTCGAGCTCGACGAGCTCGAGCGGCTCGTCAAGGCGGCCGGCGCGACCGTCGTCGGTCTGCACGCGCACACCGGCAGCGGCGTGCTCGCGCCCGAGTCGTGGCGCGATACCGGGCAGCAGCTCGTCACGTTGCTCGAGCGCTTTCCCGAGGTCCGCTACCTCGATCTCGGCGGCGGGCTCGGCGTTCCCGAACGTCCCGGACAGCGGCCGCTCGACCTCGAGGCCCTCGACCGTCGACTGACGGAGGTCAAGGAGGCGTGCGGGGCGCGCGAGCTTTGGCTCGAGCCCGGCCGCTACATCATCGCGCAGGCCGGCGTGCTGCTGACCCGCGTCACGCAGACGAAGGGCAAGGGCGACGTGCAGTACGTCGGCGTGAACACGGGCATGAACAGCCTGATTCGGCCGGCGCTCTATGGCGCTTACCACGAGATCACGAATCTCTCCCGGCTCGACGACGCGGCGACCGAGGTCGTGACCGTCGTCGGCCCGATCTGCGAGACCGGCGACCGGCTCGGGTCGGATCGACTGATGCCGGTCACGAAGGAGGGCGACGTGATCCTGATCGCGAACGCGGGGGCCTACGGCTATGCGATGAGCTCCCGCTACAACCTGCGCGAGCCGGCCGAGGAGGTCGTGATCTGACGGAGTGAGCGCTGGTGTAGGAACGCGGGTTGTGCGATCGTCGCCGGGTCCGCAAAATCGCGACAATCCGACGAGATCAGCGACGAAACATGACCGATTCCACCGCTTCACGGCGGCCCGCCTGCAGCTGCCGGCGCCGCAGTCTGCTCAAGCTCATGGCCGTCGGCATCGGCCTGCCGCGCATCGCCGCGGCGGAAGGCGAGGATACGCCGCCGCGGGAGAACGATCGGCTCGTCGTCGCGTTCGGGGCGCGTGCAGGCGAGCCGATCGCGCCCGGCGATCTCGAGGTCGGCGCGAAGCAGCTCTTTGCGTATCCGCAGGACCCGGTAAGCGGCGTAATCCGCAACGCGTCACGGCTCAACCAGATCATCGTCGTTCGTCTCGATCCGGCCGAGCTCACGGCAGAGACGCTCGGCCGCTCCGTCGACGGCGTCGTCGGGTATTCCGGCGTTTGCACGCATACCGGCTGCGACGTCACGGACTGGTACGACGACGTGCGCCGCTTCAAGTGTCCGTGCCACGAATCGGAGTTTGATCCGAAGGACGGTGCGCAGGTCATCGGCGGGCCTGCGCCGTGGCCGCTTGCGGCGCTGCCGTTGAAGGTCGTCGACGGCACGCTCGCGGTCGCCGGCGAGTTCGAGGGGCGCTTGGGCTTCATGCAGCCGGGCGGCCTCGATCCGTTCGGCGGAATCTGATCTGAAAATTCGTGCCAGGCACGAATTTCACGAGAATGTGTGCCTGGCACGATTTTCGAGACAAGGGGAGGGGTGTATGCGACGATCAGGATTCGTTGCGGCGGGCGTTGCCGCGGCGGTCGCAATAATCGGCTATCAACCGTCGAACGTCGCTGCACAGGTGCAGCGCGGGTCCCCGCCGCTGCCGCCGTTGCCGACGGTCGTGCGCAGCTCCGACTATTCGATTCTCGTCGTCGAGCTCGCGAGCGGCCTCGCGAACCCGTGGAGTCTCGCGTTCCTTCCGGGCGGCGACATTCTGGTCACGGAGCGGGCCGGGCGGCTCCGCATCGTGCGCGAAGGCATGCTCGATCCCGAGCCCATTTCGGGCGTCCCGGAGGTCAAGATCACCGTGCTCGGCGGGCTGCTCGACGTCCTGTTGCATCCGGACTTCGAGAACAACCGGACTCTGTACCTGAGCTACTCGAAAGGCCGCGACGATGGCTTGTCGACGACGGCCGTGTCACGCGCGCGCTTCGACGGCGGATCGCTTACCGACGTCGAAGAGATCTTCGTCGCCGAGAACTGGAGCGCGTCCCCGACGAACTTCGGCGGTCGCATGACCTTCGGTGACGACGGGCATATTTATCTCGTCGTCGGCGAGCGTCAGGAGCAGGAGCGCGCGCAGGACGGAAGCGTGCACGGCGGCAAGGTGCTGCGTCTGCGCGAGGACGGCACGGCCCCCGACGACAACCCGTTCGTCGGGCAGGACGGCTGGCTGCCGGAGATCTACTCTTACGGGCATCGCAGCCCGCAGGGTCTCGCCGTGCATCCGGAGAGCGGCGCGCTATGGGAGAACGAGCACGGTCCGCTCGGCGGCGACGAGGTCAACGTGATTCTGCCGGGCCGCAACTATGGTTGGCCGCTCGTCACGTACGGCAAGGACTACGACGGCACGCCGGTCAGCGACGCGACGTCCGGCGACGGGCTCGAGCCGCCGCTCCTATATTGGGTGCCGTCGATCGCGATCTCCGGGCTGTCGTTCTATACCGGCGATCGCTTCCCGGAGTGGCGCGGCAACCTGTTCGTAGGCGCGATGATGCAGGGGCGAATTCGCTTTACCGGGCACTTGCAGCGCGTGACGTTCAACGACCTCGGCCACCCGATCCAGCGCGAGCCGCTTCTGACGGAGCTTCGCCAGCGCATCCGCGACGTGCGCCCGGGCCCGGACGGCCTGCTGTACGTGCTGACGGACGAGAACCCCGGCGCGCTGCTGCGTCTCGAGCCCGTCGACTGAAATTCGTGCCTGGCACCATTTACCCGGAAATTCGTGCCTGGCACGAATTTTCGCGAAAAGCGTGCCTGGCACGAATTTTCAGGTGCGGTGGCGGCGCTCGAGCTCGGCGGCGACGTCGGCGAGGCGCAGCCCGCGGACGCGCAGCAGCAGCACGAGGTGGTAGAGCAGGTCCGCGGCCTCGGACGTGACGCGTGCGTCGTCTTGAGCGGCGGCCGCGAGCGCGAGCTCGACCCCTTCCTCGCCGACCTTCTGCGCGATCTTCAGGATGCCCGCATGCGCGAGCCGCGCGGTGTAGCTCTGCTCGGCCGACGCGCCGTCGAGGCGCGAGTCGATGACCCGCTCGAGCTCGGCGAGAAACTCGATGCCTGACGCGCCGCTCATCTCGATCGCACCGACGACGTTTCCGCCGAGTCGCCCGAACCGGTCACGACGGGCGGCCGAATCGCGATGCCGGCATCGAGCAGATAGCGCTTCAAGTCCGGAATCGCGATCGACGCGGAGTGGAACACGCTCGCCGCGAGCGCGCCGTCGACGCGCGCCCGCTCGAAGACGTCCTTGAAGTGCTCCATCGCGCCGGCCCCGCCGGAAGCGATCAGCGGCACATGCACCGCGTCGCGCACGAGCGCGAGCTGCTCGATGTCGTAGCCGCGGCGCACGCCGTCCTGATTCATGCAATTCAACACGATCTCGCCGGCGCCGCGCTGCTCGACCTCGCGGACCCAGTCGAGCGTGCGGCGCTGGCTCGGACGCGTGCGGTCCGGATCGCCGGTGTACTGGTAAACGTGATAGTCGCCGTCCCGCTCGAGCGTGTCGATGCCGATCACGACGCACTGCGAGCCGAAGCGGTGCACGAGCTCGTCGATGAACCCGGGATTCTCGAGCGCCGGCGTGTTCACCGAGATCTTGTCGGCGCCGAAGTTCAGCAGCGTCTCGGCGTCCGCGAGGGTGCGGATGCCGCCCGCGACGCAGAACGGAATATCGAGGATCCGCGCGACCCGGTTCACCCAGCTCCGATCCACGGTCCGCCCGTCCGGGCTCGCCGTGATGTCGTAGAAGACGAGCTCGTCCGCGCCTTCGTCCCGATAGCGCTCCGCGAGCTCGAGAATGTCGCCCATCACACGGTGGTTGCGGAACTGCACGCCCTTGACCACCTGGCCGTCGCGAACGTCGAGGCACGGGATGATTCGCTTCGTCAGCATGTCTTTCGTTCCTTACGCGTCGCTACAGGTACGCGCGAATCTCGTCCGGCGTGATTCGACCCTCGAGCAGCGCTTTGCCGGAAATCGCGCCTGCGACCCCGGTGCGCGCGAGCGCCGCGAGATCCGCCGCGTCGCGCACGCCGCCGGAAGCCTGCACGGCGAGCGCCGGCCAACGCCGCACCATATCGGTATAGAGGTCGAGGTTCGGTCCCGCGAGCGCACCGTCGCGGGCGACGTCGGTGCAAAGCACATGCGTCAGCCCTTGCGGCAGAAAGCGCTCGATCGCGTCGCCCAGCGTCAACGTGCTCGTCTGCGTCCAGCCGTGCGTCGTGACGAACGCCGTGCCCGCGGCGTCTATGCGCACATCGAAGCCGAGCGTGAAACGCGCCGCGCCGTAGGTATCGAGCCAGCCGGCGACCCGCTCCGGCGCCGTCACCGCGAGGCTGCCGATCACTATTCGATCCGCGATCGCGAGCGCTTGCTCGAGGCTCGCGTCGTCGCGGATGCCGCCGCCGAGCTGCACCTTCAGCCCGTCCGCGCGCATCGCCTTCACGAGCGGCAGATTCGCCGGCGCGCCGGCCGCCGCGCCGTCGAGATCGACGACATGCAGCCACTCGGCGCCGAGCGCGCGGTACTGCGCCGCGAGCTCGACCGGATCCGCGTCGTAGCGCGTCTCCTTCGCGAAGTCGCCTTGCAGCAGGCGGACGCAGCGTCCGCCGCGGATATCGATCGCGGGAATCAGCTTCATCACAGTGCGAGGAAGTTTGCGAGCAGCCGCGCCCCGAGCCGCGACGAGCGCTCGGGATGGAACTGTGCGCCGAAGAAATTGCCGTGCTCGACGATCGCCGAGAACTCGATGCCGTACTCGGACGTCGCGCGCGTGTAATCGCCGACCGGCACCGCATAGCTGTGCAGAAAGTACGCGTAGTCGCCGTCGTCGAGGCCGTCCGTCAGCCGCGAGCGGCCACGAAGCACGACCCTGTTCCAGCCCATATGCGGGACCGGATGCTCGGCGGAGCGGGGGAAGCGTTTCGCGATGCCGGGAATGACCCCGAGGCACGGCGTGTCCTCCTCTTGCGACGCGCTGAACAGGATCTGCATGCCGAGGCAGATGCCGAGCACTGGCTGGGTCAGCGTCGGCACGACCTCCGCGAGCCCCGCGCGGCGCAAGCGCTCCATGCCGTCGCCGGCCGCGCCGACGCCGGGCAGGATCACGTGGCTCGCCGCGCGAACCCGGTCCGGATCTTCCGTGACCGGCGCGTCGACCCCGAGCCGTTCGAACGCAAACCCGAGCGACGCGAGGTTCGACCCGCAGCTGCCGATGACGACCGGATCGCAACGGCCCGCGGGCGCGTTGCCGGCCGCGGGCGACAGAGTCGTGCTCATAGCTGCCCCTTCGTCGACGGCAGCACGTCGCCGGTTCTCGCGATCGCCTGACGCAGCGAACGCGCGAGCCCTTTGAAGGCCGCCTCGACCATGTGGTGCGTGTTCTCGCCGCGCAGGCGCACGTGCACGTTCGCACCGAGCGACTCCGCGAGCGACCGGAAGAAATGCGGCACGAGCTCCGTCGGCAGCCCGCCGACGTGCTCGCGCGAGAACATGCCCTCGAAGACGAGATACGGCCGGCCGCCGAGATCGACGGCGACCTCGGCGTCGGCTTCGTCCATCGGCAACAGGAAGCCGTAGCGGCCGATGCCGCGCTTGTCGCCGAGCGCTTCTCGCAGCGCTTCGCCGAGCGCGAGCGCGACGTCCTCGACCGTGTGATGCTCGTCGACGTCGAGGTCGCCATTGCATTCGACACGCAGCGCGAAGCCGCCGTGCTTGCCGATCTGCTCGAGCATGTGGTCGAAGAAGCCGATACCGGTCCGAGCGACCGGCTCCGCCTCGCGGTCGAGATCGACCTCGATGCGGATATCCGTCTCGCGCGTCTTCCGCTTCACGACCGCGGTTCGCGGCCGATCGAGCAATGTGTGAACGACATGCGCCCAGGTCGCATCCGGCGCACCGTTCTTCGTCACGATGAAGCCCGCGATGCCGATGTTCTCGGCAAGCTCGAGATCCTCCGGCCCGCGGCCGACGACGGCGGAGCGCTCGCGGTCGAGCACGCCCGGCGCCAAAAACTCGCGGACCAGCCCGACGCCCGGCTTGCGGCAGCCGCAGCGCTCGTCCGGAGCATGCGGACAGATCAACGTCGCCGCGAACGAGATGCCCTGCGACGAGAAGAGCGCGCGAAGATACGCCTCCGCGCGCTCGAACTCGGGACGCCGGAAGCTCTCGCTGCCGAGCCCCGGCTGATTCGTGACGACGACGACCTCGTAGCCCGCCTGCTGCAGCCGGACCAGCGCCGGAATCACTCCGGGCATCAGCATCACCTTCTCCGGCGCATCGACGCGCCCGTCGGAGGGCTCCTCGATCAGCGTGCCCTCGCGGCCGACGAACAGCACTTTACGCATCATCGAATCGCTCCATTGCGCCGATCGCCTTCAGCAGCAGATCGTTGTCCTCGGGACGGCCGACCGTGATCCGCACGCAATCCGCGAGCGCGTCGTCCGCGAACGTGCGCACGAGAATGCCGGCGCGATGCGCGGCGGTCCGGAACTGCTGGCCGTCCCGCGCGCGAACTAGGATGAAGTTCGCGTCGCTCGGATAGACCTCGAGCACCTGAGACACGTCGGCGAGCGCACGCGCGAGACGCTCGCGCTCGCGCTTCAGCACCGCGATCCGCTCGTACGACACGCGCAGCGACTCCTCCGTCAGCGCGGCGAGCACGTGCTCGATCGACGGCGTCGGGAACGTGTACGGCGGCAGCACGTTGCCGAGATACTCGACGACCTCGCGCGCGGCGATCAGCGCGCCGCAGCGCACGCCCGCGAGCGACACGAACTTCGACAGCGTACGCAGTAGCACGACGTGCTCGTAGCGCGCGCGCAGGTCGAGATAGCTCGTGCTCGCGAACTCGTGGTAGGCCTCGTCGATCACGACGAGCGCGCGGCCCGCCGCCCCCTCGCACACGGCCTCGACGTCCGCGCGCGGAATCGACTCGCCGGTCGGGTTGTTCGGCGTGCATAGGAACACGATCTTGACGCCGTTGCCGAGCGCGTCGAGCACGGCCGCAGTGTCGAACGCGAAGCTCGCGGGCCGGCGCTGCAGCGGCACGCGGACGATCCCGGCGGCCTGGATCGTCGCGTAGACGCGGTACATGTCGAACGTCGGCGGGCAAATCAGGATGCTGTCCTGCCCGGCCCGACAAAAGCCGCGGATCAGCACGTCGATCGCCTCGCTGCTGCCGCGGGTCACGAGCATCTCGTCCGGACGCGCGCCGTAGTGCGCCGCGAGCCGGTCGCGCAGCGCGAACGGGCGCGGCGGCGGGTAGACGTTGAGCCCGCGCTCGGTCTTGTCGGCCGGCGCACGCCACGGCGACTCGTTCGCATTGAGACGCACCATGCCCGGCTCCCACGCGCCGGGAACGTACGGGCTGAGCGCGCGCAGGTCCGGTCGTGCGAGATCGAGGACGCTCATTGCACACCTCGCCCGAGGGCTTCGAGACGCGTGCTCACGGCCCGTGCGTGCGCATCGAGCCCTTCGAGCTCGGCGAGCGTCTCCGCAACGGGGCCGATGTTGCGCAGTCCGGCCTCGGACAGCTCCTGCACCGTCATCGAGCGCATGAAGTCGCCGACGCCGAGGCTCGAGCTGCGCCTGGCGTAGCCGTAGGTCGGCAGCACGTGATTCGTGCCGCTGCAGTAATCGCCGACCGATTCGGGCGACCACGGGCCGAGGAACACCGAGCCTGCCGCTTCGACGCCGGCAAGCGCGTCCCGCGGACGCTCGACCTGCAGGATCAGATGCTCCGGCGCATACTCGTTCGAGATCTCGACGGCCGTCTCGAGGCGGTCGACGACGATGATCGATGAGTGCGCGAGGGCGCCGTCGACCGTCTCCTCGCGCGAGAGCCGCGCTTTCTGCGCGTCGACCTCGGCCGCGACCGCAGCGGCGAGCCGGCGGCTCGTCGTGATCAGGAGCACCTGCGAGTCGCTGCCGTGCTCGGCCTGCGACAGCAGGTCGGACGCGACGAACGCGGGGTTCGCGCCGTCGTCCGCGATCACGAGCACCTCGGACGGCCCGGCCGGGAAGTCGCGGGCGGCGCCGGCGGGGTCCGCGTCGACGAGCGCTTTCGCCGCCGTGACCCACGTGTTGCCGGGCCCGAAAATCTTGTGGACCTTCGGCACGCTCTCGGTGCCGTACGCCATCGCGGCGATCGCATGCGCGCCGCCGATCCGGAACACGCGGTCGACGCCCGCGATCCGCGCCGCATAGAGCACCGCCGCGTCGACGCGGCCGTCACGCTGCGGAGGGCTGCACAGAACTCGTGTCTCGCAGCCGGCGAGCCGCGCCGGGATGCCGAGCATCAGCGCCGTCGACGGCAGCGGGGCAGTGCCGGCCGGCACATAGAGGCCGACGCGCCGTATCGGGCGGGACAGACGCTCGCAGCGCACGCCGTGCGTCGTCTCGATGTCGATGTCGCGCGGCAACTGCGCGCGGTGGAACGTCTCGATGTTGCCCGCCGCGGCGCGGATCGCGTCGCGCTGCGCGCTCGTCAGCGTTCGCTCCGCTTCCGCGAGCTCGTCGTCGCCGACCTCGAGCGTATCGATCTCGATGCCGTCGATCTCCCGCGTCAGCCGGCGCAGCGCGGCGTCGCCGTCGCGGCGTACCTCCGCCACGATCTCGGCGACCCGCGCCTTGACCGCGTCGTCACCGGCAAGGGCGGGGCGGCGGAGCAGCGCCTGCCGCTCCGTCTCAGTCAACGCGTTCCAGTCGTATTGCTTCATAGCAGTAGTGCGTCTGACACGATTCGCGATAAATGGTGTCGGACACGAATTCCCTCGATCGTGGGCGGGACGAGCTGCGGCGCTACGCGAGCATCTTCTCGACCGGCAGCACGAGCATCGAGCTCGCGCCGGCCTCTTTCAGCTGCTCGAGCGTCTCCCAGAAGACGTTCTCGCGGCAGACCGCGTGGACCGCGACTTTGTCGTCGCGGCCCTCGAGCGGCATGATCGTCGGCGCCTCGCTGCCCGGCAGAAGCGCGGTGATCTCCTTCAGCGCGGACCGGGGCGCGTGCAGCATGATGTACTTGCTCTCGCGAACCTGTAGCACGCCCTGGATGCGCATCAGAAGACGCTTCATCCATTGCGCCTTCTCGTCGGGGATCGGCACGGGCGTGCGGATCAGCGCCGCGCGGCTCTCGAGTATCGTCAGCGCCTCGCTCATCTGGTGCGCGCGCAGCGTCGCGCCGCTCGACACGAGATCGCAGATCAGGTCGGCCTTGCCGAGGCTCGGCGCGATCTCGACGGCGCCCGAGAACTCGACGACCTTCGCGTCGATGTCGTTTCGCCGCAGGTAATCCGCGACGATCCGCGGATACGTCGTCGCGATGCGCTTGCCGCGCAGCGACTCCGGTCCGTCGAACTGCATCCCTTCGGGTATCCCGAACGACAGCCGACACTGCCCGAAGTCGAGCGTGCTGATCTGCTCGAACAGCGTCGTCTCGCCGCGCTCGACGAGCTCGAGGCGGCGCTCCTCGATGATGTTCAGGCCGACGATGCCGAGGTCGCAGATATCTTCCTGCACGAGCCCCGGGATGTCGTCGTCGCGCACGAGCAGCACGTCGACCGGCATGTTCTCGCCGTAGCAGATCAGCCGGTCCCTGCCGCGGGAGTAGCTCAAGCCGCAGCGCACGAGCAGCTCCATAGAGTGCTCGGTGAGACGCCCGGATTTCTGCACCGCGATTTTGATCCGCGCGTCTTGGTTATTCAGCATGTTCCCGTCTCCGCCGGTTGGAGCTCGGCTCGGCGGCGAGGCGCTCGAGCGCCGTTCGATAGCCGCCGTTGCCGTTGCTCAGAAAGCGCGCAACGCGCCCGATCGTGGTGACGGACACGCCGGTCAGCTCATGGATCTTGCGATAGGGCAGCCCTTCCTCGAGGTAGGCGACGACCGACCAGCGGTCGACGAGCGCCTCGAGCTCCGCGGGTGTGCAGAGGTCGTTGAAGAACTTGCGGCAGTCGCTTTCGGTCTCGAGCGTGAGGATCGCGCGAAAAAGGCTCGACTCCGCGCGCGCCGCAGCGCGCGGATTCAGGTGCCGGTGGTTCTTCATCGTCTGCGTGGAGCGCGCGGGAGGCGTCCTAATGTAATAGCGTGCTGTTACATTAGCACGGGCCGCCGAAGACGAGCAACCTCTATTTCCGGCGATTCGCTCCGGCGGAGCCGGGCGCATTTGCAGCACCCGGGAGGGCTCGCAGGAGGGGCGCCGCTTCGGGAGCCAGCAGGGCGCCGTCCCGACTGCGGGACTGCGGGTGCCGAAAGCGGAACGCCCGAATCGGGTCAAGGGCCGCGAGTGTCGTGAAGCGAGCGCAAACGGATCAACGGTCTGGATCGCAAGTGGCCGGTGGCGTGGCTCTTGCCATCTCGCGGCGATCGAGATGCGATTATAGCGGGAAGGACGAGTATAGCGGGAAGAACGAGCAATGACCGGACTGCTGCAGGAACTTCGCTTCGTGCTGCGCTCGCTGGCGAAGCGGAGGCTCTACACCGCTGCGACGGTCGTCGTCTTCGCGCTCGCGATCGGCGCGAACAGCACTGTGTTCGGCGTGCTGAACGGTCTGCTGCTGCGTCCGCTGCCCTATCCGGACGACGATCGCCTGGTGATCGTGCACAGCAGCTATCCGCGAATAGGCATCGATGACGCGGGCACGTCTATCCCGGATTACCTCGATCGTCGAGAGGAGGCGCAGTCGCTCGAAAGCCTCGCAATGATCATTCCCGGCACTCGCACGTGGCAAGGGATCGTGCTGATCGTCGTGCTGATCGCGTGCGCGAACGTCATGAACCTGCAGCTCGCACGCACGACGGCTCGGCGGCCCGAGCTCGCGATCCGCACGGCCCTCGGCGCGAGCCGTTGGCGAGTCGGACGGCTCGTGCTCGCCGAGAGCATTGCGCTCGCAACGATCGGAGCGGTGCTGGGCCTCGGGCTCGCGGCGGCAGGCCTCGAGCTCGTCCGCGCGTTGGGGCTCGATCGCTCACCCGAGGGCCTCGAGTTTGCGCTCGATCGAAACGTGCTCGCGTTCACGGCCGCCACTGCGCTTACCGCCGCGTCGATCTCGTGTCTGTTCCCGGTCATCGCGTTCGCGCGCGACGAGCCGGTTCGAGGCCTGAACGCCGGCGGCCGTCGCGGATCGGACTCGCCCGCGCCGCAGCGGTTTCGCAACGGCCTCGTCATCGTCCAGATCGGCGCAGGCCTTGCGCTGATCTCGGGCGCCGGCCTGCTTGCGCAAAGCTTCTACCGGCTCCTCGATGAAGGACCCGGCTTCGATGCGCGCGATGTCCTCAGCGTGAGCATCGCGCTGCCCGCCGATCGCTACGCGACGCCCGAATCGCGCACGCGCTTCTATGCAGGAGCGCTCGATGCGATCGGCGCCCTGCCGGGCGTCACGATCGCGGGCCTGACGTCGCTGTTGCCGTTCTCCGGCCTGAACGCCGGTGCGACGCTCGCGATCGACGGCTACACGCCGCCGCCCGGCGGCAGCCCGCCGGTTGCTCAAACTCGCAGCATCGCTCCGGACTATCTCGCGTCGATCGACGTCCCGGTGATCGAAGGCCGCGGATTCGCCGCGCGCGAGACGGAGCGGGTCGCAATCGTCGACGAGGTCATGGCGAGCACCTATTGGCCCGACGGCGACGCTCTCGGCCAGCGCGTGGGCAACCCGATGGATCCCGAGAACCGTTGGTACACGGTCGTTGGCGTCGTTCCGTTCGTGAAGCACGGGAGCCTGACCGAGGGCCGCGACCGGCCGACGGTCTACTATCACTATGCGCAGTCGCCGCCGGACTCCGCCGTGCTCACGCTGCGGACGAGCATTCCTCCAGAGCTCGTCGCGGAAGCCGTGCGCGCGGCGATCGCGCGGCTCGATCCGACCGTCGCGGTCTACGACGCGATGCCGCTGGACGTTCGAGTGAGGCGCTCGCTCGGGCCGCAGCGCACACCGATGGTATTGACCGTGGTATTTGCCGCGCTCGCGTTCGTGCTTGCCGTCGTCGGCATCTACGGCGTTCTGACGTCGACCGTCACGCAGCGCGTCGGCGAGATCGGCGTGCGGATGGCGCTCGGTGCACGAATGCGGGACGTCGAGCGGCTGATCATCGGCCAGGGCGCGAGAATGATCGCCGCCGGGCTCGCGCTAGGTGTGGGCTCGGCCGTCGTGCTCGGGCGAATCCTGTCCACTCGAATCGATTACGTCGCCGATCTCGATGCGCGCATGGTGATCGCAGCGGCGGCAACGCTCGCGATCGCGGCACTGCTCGCGAGCCGGCTGCCGGCAAGGCGCGCATCGCGCATCGCGCCGATGGATGCGCTCAGGGGGTGATCGCTCCCGACCGCCGGCGCCCCAGGCTAGCCGAGCCGCGCGACGACCGCCGCGCCGAACTCCCGGGTCGTGACCGGCTCGCGTCCCGGCGCCGCGACGTCGCGCGTGCGCACGCCCGCCTCGAGACATTCCGCGACCGCGCGCTCGATCGCCACGGCGGCGTCCTCGTGGCCGAGGGAGTGCCGCAGCAGCATCGCGACGCTGAGGATCGCGCCGCACGGGTTCGCGATGCCGCGGCCCGCGATGTCGGGCGCCGAGCCGTGGATCGGCTCGTACAGGCCGGCTTTACCTTCGCCGAGCGATGCGGACGGCAAGAGGCCCATCGAGCCCGCGAGCATCGAGGCTTCGTCGGTCAGGATGTCGCCGAACATGTTCTCGGTCACCATCACGTCGAAGTCTGCAGGACGGCTCAAGAGGTGCATCGCAGCCGCGTCGACGAGCAGATGCTCGACCTCGAGCTCCGGGAACTCCTCGGCGAAGAGCCGCGTCGCGGTCGCACGCCACAGCCGCGACGTCTCGAGCACGTTCGCCTTGTCGACGGACGTGACCTTGCCGCGCCGGCCCCGAGCAAGCTGCCCTGCGACTCGCAGCACGCGCTCGATCTCCGAAACCGTGTACTCGCACGTGTCGAATGCGGACGTCGCGGATCGCTCGCTGCGACCGAAGTAAATGCCGCCGGTCAGCTCGCGCACGACCATGATGTCGACGTTCGCGAGCTTCTCAGGCTTCAGCGGCGAAGCGTCGGCCAGAAAGGGCAGGGTGCGCACCGGCCGCAGGTTCGCGAAAAGACTCAGCGTCTTGCGCAAGCCGAGCAGACCCGCCTCCGGACGCTTGTCGACCGGAACGTCCGCCCATTGCGGGCCGCCGACCGCACCGAGCAGCACCGCATCGGCCGCGCGGCACGCGTCGATCGTCGCGTCGGGCAGCGGGGAGCCGGTCGCGTCGAACGCCGCGCCGCCGATCAGCTCCTCGCGGACGTCGAGCTCGAGCCCGAGCTTCGCGGCCGCCGCGCGCAGCACGTCGAGCGCCGCAGCGGTCACCTCCGGCCCGACGCCGTCGCCGGGCAGCGCGACGATCCGCGCGCTCATCGACCGACCCTCCGCTCGTAAGCCGCGATCGCGTCCTGCTGCTCGAGCAGGAAGCCGAGCTGATCGAGGCCGTTCATCAGGCAGTAGCGTGAGAAGCCGTCGATCGGAAACTCGATCGCGCGGCCGTCGGGCAACGTGAGCGTCGTCGTCTCGAGATCGACGTCGACCTCCGCACCGGGATTCTCGAGCAGCCACGCGTGTGTCTCGCCGTCGACGACGATCGGCAGCAGGCCGTTCTTCAGCGCGTTGTTGCGGAAGATGTCCGCGAACTCGCTGCTGACGACCGCGCGGAAGCCGTAGTCGACGAGCGCCCACGGCGCGTGCTCGCGCGACGAGCCGCAGCCGAAATTACGGCCGGCGACGAGGACCGTCGCGCCCGCGGCCTCCGGCCGGTTCAGCACGAAGTCCGCCTTCGGCGTCCCATCGGACGCATAACGCCAGTCCGCAAAAAGATGCCGGCCGAGCCCTTCCTTCGTCGTCGTCGTCAGGAAGCGGGCAGGGATGATCTGGTCGGTGTCGATGTCCTCGAACGGCAGCACGGCCGTCTTCGAGCGAATCTTCTGGATCGGCTCCATCGCTTCAGCTCCTTTTGATCAGCCGAGCAGCTCGCGGGGGTCCGCGATCGCGCCCTGCAGCGCGGCAGCCGCTGCCGTGACCGGGCTCGCGAGGATCGTCCGGGCGCCTGCGCCCTGACGGCCCTCGAAGTTGCGGTTGCTCGTGCTGACCGAGAGCTGACCCGCCGGAACGGTATCGCCGTTCATACCGAGGCACATCGAGCATCCGGGCTCGCGCCACTCGCCGCCGGCCGCGCGGATGATCTCGTCGAGACCCTCCGCCTCGGCCTCGCGCTTCACCTGGTCGGAGCCCGGCACGACCATCAGCCGCACGCGCTCGGCCACCTTGCGGCCGTCGAGCAGGCGCGCGACCTCGCGAATATCGCTGAGCCGCCCGTTCGTGCACGAGCCGACGAACACGACGTCGACCGGCATGCCGAGCAGCGGCTTGCCCGGCTCGACGCGCATGTAGTCGAGCGCCTTGCGGAACGCCGGATCGCCGCTCGTCGGCACCGGCTGATCGATCTCGACGACCATGCCGGGATTCGTGCCGAACGTGACCATCGGCGCGAGCCGCGACACGTCGATCGTGACCTCCCGGTCGAACGTCGCGCCCGGATCGCTCGGCAGGCTCCGCCACTGCTCGAGCGCGAGATCCCAGTCCGGACCCTGCGGCGCCAGAGGCCGTCCGGCCATGTACTCGAACGTGACGTCGTCGGGCGCAATCATGCCGGCGCGTGCGCCGGCCTCGATCGACATGTTGCAGACCGTCATTCGCTCGTCCATCGACAGCGCGCGGATCGCCGCGCCGCGATACTCGATCACGTGCCCGGTGCCGCCGCCGACGCCGATCGTGCCGATGATCTTCAGGATCAGATCCTTCGCCGTCACGCCGCTGCGCAGCGCGCCTTCGAGCGTGATCGCGAGCGACTTCGGCTTCCGCTGCAGCAGGCATTGCGTCGCAAGCACGTGCCCGACCTCGGTCGTGCCGATGCCGAACGCGAGCGCGCCGAACGCGCCGTGCGTGCTCGTATGCGAGTCGCCGCAGACGATCGTCTTGCCGGGCTGCGTCGCGCCGAGCTCGGGGCCGATCACGTGCACGATGCCGCGCTGGCCGCTGAAGAAGCCGCGCAGCTCGATGCCGAACTCGGCGCAGTTCTTCTCGAGCTGGCGTACCTGGCGTGCCGCCGCCGGCTCGCTGACGACGTCGAGATCCTTCAGCGACGTGATCGGCACCGTCGGCGTCGAGTGATCCATCGTCGCGAGCGTGAGATCCGGGCGGCGGACCGGCAGCCCGCGCGCACGCAGCACGTCGAACGCCTGCGGGCTCGTGACCTCGTGCACGAGGTGCAGGTCGATATACAGCACCGCGGGCGTATCGGCCGTCTCGGGACGCACGACGTGCGCGTCCCAGACCTTCTCGAACAGTGATCTTGGTTGCATCTGGATCCGTGCCTTAGGGCCGGGCGCCGCGCGGCTCGCGGACGCCTGGACGCCGTTTCGGTTAGCTTGAGGTTAGACCGCGGCCGAGCGGTCGGCGCGGCCCTTCGCGCCGGATTCGATGGCTTCGAGCCACCCCCAGCGGTCTTCAGTCGTGCCGTCGAACAGGCCGAAGAACATCTTCTGAAGCTGCTCCGTGACCGGGCCGCGCTTGCCGGCGCCGATCGGAATCCGATCGACGGAGCGCACCGGCGTGAGCTCCGCCGCGGAGCCCGTCAGGAACACCTCGTCGGCGAGATACAGGAGCTCGCGCGGGATATCCTGCTCGACGACCTCGAAGCCGGCCTGCTGCGCAAGCTTCTGCACGGTGTCTCGTGTGATGCCGGCGAGGATCGACGCCGCGACCGGAGGCGTGATGATGCGCCCGTCGCGGACGAGGAACAGGTTTTCACCGGCGCCTTCGCTGACGTACCCGGCGCTGTTCAGCGCAATGCCTTCCGCGAAGCCGAGCCGCCTCGCCTCGAGCGTGACCAGCGCGCTCGACAGGTAATTGCCGCCAGCCTTCGCGAGGGTCGGGACAGTATTCGGCGCAACGCGCTGCCACGATGACACGCAAACGTCGACGCCGTTCTCGAGCCCGCCCTCGCCGAGGTAGGAGCCCCATTCCCACGCGGCGATCGACACACGCGCCGGATCCTCGATGTTGCCGGCGACGCCCATCTCGCCGTAACCGCGATACGCGATCGGACGGATATATGCGCCCCTGAGGCCGTTCTCGCGGATGACCTCCTTGCAGGCCTCGACGAGGACGGGCAGCTCGTACGGAATCTTCATCCGATACACCTTCGCCGAATCGAACATCCGGCGCATGTGATCGGTCAGGCGGAAGCCCTTCGGCCCTTGCGGGGTCTCGTAGACGCGGATGCCCTCGAATACCGACGACCCGTAATGCAGCGCGTGACTCAGCACGTGCACCGTCGCCTCTTCCCACGGCACGAGCCTACCGTCGTGCCAGATGAACTTGCTCGTTTTGAGGGGCATCCGTCTGATCTCCGTAATGATCCCGCTGTGGGGCTAGGGCCGAAGGCGCTCCCGGCCGTCGGCGCGTGCGCGCTACTCCTGCAGCCAGCTCATGCGTCCGCGCAGCTCGCGTCCGACCTTCTCGATCTGGTGGTTCAGATCCTCGTCGAGCAGGCGCTTGTAATTCGCCATGCCCGTCTGATTCTCTTTGATCCACTCGTTCGCGAAGGTGCCGTTCTGCACCTCTTTCAGCACCTGACGCATGTTTTCCTTGACGTGAGCGTCGACGATGCGCGGGCCCCGGCTCAGGTCGCCGTACTTCGCAGTCTCGCTGACGAACTCGTGCATCTTGCGCAGGCCGCCTTCGTGCAGCAGGTCGACGATCAGCTTGACCTCGTGCATGCACTCGAAATACGCGACCTCGGGCTGATAGCCTGCCTCGACGAGCGTCTCGAAGCCGCGGACGATCAGCTCGGTGAGACCACCGCAGAGGACCGCCTGCTCGCCGAACAGGTCCGTCTCGGTCTCCTCGGCGAACGTCGTCGTGAGGACGCCGCCGCGCGTGCCGCCGATCCCGTGCGCGTAGGCGAGGGCGCGCGCCTGCGCGCGGCCGGTCGCGTCCTGACCGATCGCCATCAAACACGGCACGCCGCGGCCGGCCTCGTACTGTCGCCGAACGAGATCACCCGGTCCCTTCGGCGCAATCAGCACGACGTCGAGATCGGCGCGCGGCGCGATCTGCTTGTAATGAATGTTGAAGCCGTGCGCGAACAGCAGAGTGCTGCCCTGCGCGAGTTGCGGCTCGATGTCTTTATAGAGCTGCCCCTGCGCCATGTCCGGCACGAGGAACGCGACGAGACCCGCGCCAGCGACGGCCTCGGCGGGTGCGCGGACGGCAAAGCCGTCCCGCTCGGCTTTCGCCGACGTCGCGCCGCCCGGGCGCAAACCGACGACGACGTCGAACCCGGAATCGCGCAGGTTCAGCGCATGGGCGCGTCCCTGGCTTCCGTAGCCGAGCACGGCCAGCCGCTCGCCGCGCAGCGCGTCCGGCTGGACATCCGATTCCACATAGAGTTGCATTGACTTTTCCTCTTTACGATCAAGCGGGTTGGCCACCGAAACAAAAAAACCCCGCAGCCTTCCGGGTGCGGGGTCTTCGTCGAGGCTTCGTCGTCAAGCCATACGCCCGCACCGCTGCCTGCGAAGCAGTACGGCGACGGGCAAAGCGGGGCGACGTGTACTCATGGAGCTTGCAGGTGACGCGTGAATCGGGATGATCATCAAAACCGCAAACCATGTCAATGCCTTAGCGGGCGTGCAGCGGGTCGTCCGATGCGCCGGAATCGATGTTGCGTCCGGCACTTGCGCTCCTGCCCCCGACTCTGGTGTGATTACCTTACGATTCTAGGGTTGTGACCGATTTGGAACGGAAGTGTGCTGTGCGTGCGAACGTCGAATCGAAACGTACGCTTCGCTCGACGCATTGCGGTAGCAACGCCGATTTATTTTGCGCTATTCTCTGCCGGGGCTCGCAAGTGCCCCGCGATACTCTTCGCAACGGGTGAGGCTTTGCGCCTGAAGAGAGTCGCGAAACAGGGAAGCCAGAAGAAGAATCGGTTGACCTTTGAAGAAAGGATTCGGGGGGCAATCCAGGATCGGGGCGGGAGCGAGTCCACGTCGTCCTGAGATGGGACAGACAGGGCTACGACATCCGTGACGTAGCGAGGGGGAGGTTAAGCTGTGACATGGATCTGCCGTGGGAAGGCGGAGGCGAGTTCCCTTGGCGACGTTTGTTTTTCGGGCCACCGGACGAGGTGTACATGAAACGGAAACCGCGTGGCGCAGTTGCGCTGGCGGGCGTGCTTCTCGGGGCGCTGATTGCCATGCCGGCGTCGGGCCAGGACGTGGACGCGCTGATCGACGCTGAGCTGAATAGGCTCGAGCAGGCGCGACGCAACCAAGCGCAGATCAATCAGATCGCCGAGCAGACACGTCAACGATTCGACGAGTACCAGATCCTCGTCAAGGAGATCGAAGGTCTGCGCGTCTACAACGACCTGATGCAGGCGCGCGTCGACGATCAGAACCGCCAGCTCGACGAGCTCAGGGCGTCCATCGATACGGTCACGGTCATCGAGCGCCAGGTCGTCCCGCTGATGACGCGGATGATCGACGGTCTCGAGCATTTCATCGAGCTCGACGTGCCGTTCCGGCAAGCCGAGCGCAAGGCGCGTATCCAGTTCCTGCGCAATCTGCTGACTCAATCGGACGTCTCGACGGCCGAGCAGTTCCGCTTCGTGATTCAGGCCTGGCAGACGGAGATGGACTACGGCATGTTCGCCGATACCTATCCCGGAGAGATCGAGATCGACGGCACGATGAGAGAAGTCGATTTCTTCATGCTCGGCCGAATCGGTCTTTATTACGTCACGCCTGATGATGCGTTGGCGGGGGGCTGGGATCAGCGCACCCGCGAATGGGTCAGGCTGACGCGCGCGGATGCGGAGGACATCCGTGCCGGCATCGACGTCATTGGCGGCGGCGCCCCGCAACTATTAATGCTTCCAATTGCCCCACCGCAGGAGAATTAGGATGAGAATCCACCGTTTCATTGCTGCCGCAGCGCTCGGCTTTGCGATCGCAGCCGGGCCCGCGCAAGCGCAGGATCAACCCTCGAGCATGCGCGACCTGATCGACGTGATCAGCCGCGGCCAGGCCCGCGACGACCGCGAGCACCAGCAGCGTCTGCAGGAGTTCCGACAGCGCGCCGCCGAGCAGCAGCAGTTGCTGCAGCAGGCCCAGCAGCGCAAGGCCGCCGAAGAGCAGCGCAGCGAGGAGCTCGAGACGACGTTCGAAGAGAACGAGCTGCTGATCCGCGACGTGCAGCAGCAGCTCGATGAGCGCCTCGGATCGCTGCGGGAGCTGTTCGGCGTTCTGCAGCAGGTGTCGGGCGACGCCCGCTCGCTGTTCCAAGGCTCGCTGACGAGCATCGAGTTTCCCGACCGCGAGCGCTTCCTGACCGAGTTCGCGGAGAAGGCGGGCTCGAGCAGCCGTCTGCCGTCGATCAGCGAGATCGAGCAGCTCTGGTACGAGATCGCACGTGAAGCGGCCGAGCTCGGCAAGGTCAAGCGGCTCGAGAATTTCCGCGTGGTCACGGCCGACGGCCGCGAGGTCAACGAGGACGTCGTACGCGTCGGTGCATTCAACCTAGTTGCGGACGGCCGTTATCTCCGCCGTACGCAGAACAACACGGTTGCCGAGCTGCAGCGCCAGCCGTCGGAACGCCGCTTCGTGAGCTCGACGTCGGCGTTGGTCGCCGCGCCGGCCGATGGTCCGTTCGTTCGCTTCGGTGTCGACGTCACGCGCGGTCAATTGCTGTCGCTGCTGATCGATACGCCGAATCTGATGGAGTACGTCCAGCAAGGCCAGCTCGTCGGCTATGTGATCATTGCGCTCGGCATCATCGGTATCCTGATCTCGCTCGAGCGGCTGATCACGCTCGGCATCGCGGGCCGCAAGGTCAAGGCACAGCTGAAGAGCGACACGGTCCGCGAGGACAACTCTCTCGGCCGCGTGCTGAAGGTCTACCAGGAGAACCCGAATGCAGACACCGAGACGCTCGAGCTGAAGCTCGGCGAGGCGATCCTGAAGGAGGCGCCGCGGCTGCAACGGGGAATCCTGTTCATCAAGGTCATCTCCGTCGTCGCGCCGCTGCTCGGTCTGCTCGGTACGGTGACGGGCATGATCCAGACGTTCCAGGCGATTACGCTGTTCGGCACCGGCGACCCGACGGTCATGGCGTCCGGTATCTCGCAGGCGCTCGTCACGACCGTGCTGGGTCTCGTCGTCGCCATCCCGACGGTCCTGCTCCACACGATCGTGAACGGCCGTGCTCGCGGAATCATCCAGGTTCTGCAGGAGCAGAGCGCCGGAATCGTCGCGCGGCAAGCCGAGCGAACGCAGCAGTAGTGGCTACGGCGCGCGGCGGGGTCGCTCCGCCGCGCGCCGGTGCCTAGAGGTAGGGCAATGCAGGCTATCTATGACGCATACGAGGCGATTCGGGACTTCCTCGAGCTCGGGGGGCCCGTGCTCAGGATCATTGCAGTCGTCATCCTGATCATGTGGGTGCTGATCCTCGAGCGGCTGATCTACTTCCGCACCGGCCTTCAGGAGGTGATCCGCCAGTCGTTTGCCGAGTGGGAAGCGCGCCCGGAACGTCGCTCGTGGTACGCGCGGCAGATCCGCTCCGAAATCATCTCGCGTGCTCGGGCGGCAGCGAACAGCGGCCTGTCGATGATCCAGACTCTCGTCGCGCTGTGCCCGCTGCTCGGCTTGCTCGGCACAGTCACGGGAATGGTCACGGTCTTCCAAACGATGGCCGTATTCGGCACGGGTAACGCTCGGTCGATGGCGGCCGGCGTTTCGATGGCGACCATTCCGACGATGGCGGGCATGGTCGGCGCGTTGTCGGGCGTCTTCCTCATCACGATCCTGACGCGCCAGGCGCGCCGACGGATCGGGATCCTCGAAGACGAGATGACGATGGATCACTGAGGGACTGAGCCATGCGGAAGCACATCGCAGCGGTCGGGGCGCCGCAGGACGAGAACGAGATCAACCTGACGCCGATGCTCGACGTCGTGTTCATCATGCTGATCTTCTTCATCGTGACGGCGTCGTTCATTCGAGAAACCGGCATCGACGCGAATCGCCCGGACCAGGATCAGCCCCAGGTCGTTCAGGAGTCGGGCGCGATCCTCGTGATCATCGACAACCAGGACCAGATCTGGGTCGACAACCAGGTGGTCGACCGCTCCGCCGTGCGCGCCCATATCGAGCGCATGCACGCGGAGAATCCGGACCGTCCCGTGGTCATACAGATCGGTCCGAGCTCGACGACGAGCACGCTGGTCGGGGTAATGGACGCGTCCCGCTCGGCGGGTGTCTACAACATCTCCCTCGCGGAGGGGCCCGGCTGAGGCCGGGCGGCTAAAGGAGCGCACGCATGAACGACGATGCAACACTCCAGGGCGACGAGGCTGAAATCGATCTGACGCCGATGCTCGACGTCGTGTTCATCATGCTGATCTTCTTCATCGTCACCGCCGTGTTCGTCAAGGAGCCCGGCGTGGACGTCACGAAGCCCGAGGCGGCGACGGCTATCGTCCCGGATGCGGCGAGCATCTTCGTCGCGATCACACCGGGTAATGAGATCTGGATCGACGGCGACAGGGTCGACCCGACCGCCGTGCGGTCGGAGCTCGAGCGGCTGCGCTCGGAGAATCCCGAGGGCGGCCTCGTGATTCAATCCGATCAGGCAGCGCGGAACGAGCTGCTGATCCAGGTCATGGATGCGGCCAAACAGGCCGGAATCGTGGAGGTCACGATTGCCGCCGGCGCCGGCCGTCAATGACCACCCCAATTTGGGGGAGGTAGGTAGGCTCCCTATAAGTGGTCCGCCGGTACCGGTCCGGAAGCGCCCGAAAACATTGACATGCCTGGAGCCTGAAGGTACACAATCAGCATGCGGATATCGCAAGCGCTAGGGGGTTCATCATGATTGCTCGTTACGGCCTTGCCATCGGCATCGGCGCCGCAGTCACTTTCGGTCTGCTGTTCATCATGCAGCTCCTCATCGCGAGCGGTCAGGGTGGACTGAACGAGGCCAGGGATGCTCGCCTCGTCGACTTCGTTCGCGTCGAGCGAAATCAGGTCGTCGAGCGCAGGCAGCAGAAGCCCGAGAAGCCGCCCGAGCCGCAGAAGCAGCCGGAGATGCCGAACACTTCGTCGTCATCCAATTTCGACGCTTCCCTTGCTGTGTCCGTCACGAACCCGTCACTCTCGTCGAACATCGAAGTCGGCGGCCTCGGTATCGGCGTCAGCGATGGCGAGTATCTGCCGATCGTGAAGGTCGCCCCGGTCTATCCGGCGCGGGCTGCCGCGAGAGGTCTCGAGGGATACGTGATCGTCGAGTTCACGGTCACGCGTACCGGCACGACGAAGGATATCGTCGTTGTCGAGTCGACGAGCAGCCTGTTCGATCGCGCCGCGATCGATGCCGCGGCGAAGTTCAAGTACAAGCCGCGCGTGATCAACGGCGAGCCGGTCGAGGTCCCGGGCGTCAGGAACCGTATTACGTTCGTTCTCGAGAAGTAGTCGGCCGCGGTCGAGATGAAGAGTGTTGAGGAGACTCCGTTGCGCAAGGTTTTCTTGTCCCTGATCACGGCACAGCTTGTGCTCGCTGGCGGCGCGTTCGTCGCGTCGGACGATGCTTTCGCACAACGGGCCGGCGGCGGCTCCAACGAGCAGGAGCAGGAGACCCGGCGTACCCCGGCGATGCGCGAGAACGTGTACCAGCGGCTGTCGGAGGCGCAGGCGTGCGCCGAGATGGAAGACTTCAATTGTGCGCGCGAGAAGCTGCAGCAGCTCGCCCGGATGCGCGACCTCAACAGTTACGAGGCCGCGCAGATGTACTACTTCGAGGCGTATCTGGCGTTCGAGTCGGACGACTACGCTGCGGCGATCAGCGCGTACGAGCGTGTGCTACAGCAGGAGAATCTGCCGCTCGCGCTCGAGCAGAACACGATGCTGTCGCTCGCTCAGCTCTACGCACAGCAGGAGGAGTTCGAGAAGGCGTTGTCGATGCTCGACCGCTGGTTCGCCGTCGCAGAGTCTCCGAGCACGACGGCCTACGTGCTGAAGGCGCAGATTCACTATCAGCTGCAGCAGTTCCAGGAAGGCATTCCGGCGATACTGTCGGCGATCGATCTCGCGAAGCAACAGGGTCGCGAGCTCGAGGAGAGCTGGTATCAGCTCCTGAACGTCTTCTACTTCGAGCTCGAGAATTTTCCGAAGGTCATCGAGACGCTCACCTTCATGGTGAACAACTGGCCGAAGAAGGACTATGTGATCCAGCTCGCGAGCATCTACGGTCAGGAGGGCCAGGAAGATCGTATGACGGCCCTCTACGAGGCCGCGTACGAGGCGGGCTGGCTCGAGCGTAGCCAGGAGTACGTGAACCTCGCACAGATGCTGCTCCAGGCCGAGGCGCCGTATAAGGCCGCCGTGATCCTGGAGAAGGGCCTGAACGACGGCACGATCGAGGCGAACCAGGCCAACTGGCGCTTGTTGTCGCAGGCTTGGCAGCTGGCCCGCGAGGACGAGAAGGCGTTACCGGCTCTGACCGAGGCGGCGAGCCGCGCCGAGGACGGCGAGCTCGACATGATGCTCGCACAGTCGTACGCGAATCTCGCGCGTTGGGACGAGTGCGTCGAGGCGGCGCGCAGCGGCATTCGCCGGGGCGGGCTCGATCGGCCTGATACGGCCAATCTTCTGCTCGGGAACTGTCTCGCCGAGATGAAGGAGTACAATGCTGCGCGCACCGCATTCGAGGCCGCGCTGCGTGACGATCGCAGCCGCGCCCAGGCGCAGCAATGGATCCAGTACATTGAGGACGAGCAGTTCAGGGAGCGGCAGCTCGCCCAGGCACAGGGCCGGGGCTGATCGCAGCACGGCTCCAGCCAGTCATCGAGACTTTGCGGCGGCCCATGTGGCCGCCGCACTTCTTCATAACGGAGGAAAGCAGATATGACGATCAAGGTCGGCGACCGGATGCCCGAAGGCAAGTTCACGGTGATGGGCGCTAACGGTCCCGAAGCGTTGACCACGGATCAACTCTTCTCCGGCAAGAAGGTCGTGCTGTTCTCCGTGCCCGGCGCGTTCACGCCGACGTGCTCGGCCAAGCACCTCCCAGGATTCGTCGACAACGCGGACGCGTTGAAGGCGAAGGGCGTCGACACGATCGCGTGCATGGCGGTCAACGATGCGTTCGTGATGTCGGCTTGGGGCAAGAGCGCCGGAGCCGACGGTAAGGTGGTGATGCTCGCGGACGGCAATGGTGAGTATGCACGCGCGCTCGGTCTCGAGATGGACGCGTCGAAGTTCGGCATGGGGCAGCGCAGTCAGCGCTTTTCGATGATCGTCGAGGACGGGGTCGTGAAGCAGCTGAACGTCGAGCCGCCCGGGCAGTTCGGCGTCAGCTCCGCTGAGACGGCGCTGCAGCAGCTCGGTTAGTCCGCGCGGCGTTTCAACTCTTCGATCAGCGCCGGCACGGCATCGAAGACATCGGCGACGAGCCCGATGTCGGCGATGTCGAAGATCGGCGCTTCCTTGTCCTTGTTGATCGCGACGATCGTCCGCGCATCCTTGATGCCGGTCGCGTGCTGGATCGCGCCTGAGATCCCGAGCGCGACGTAGAGGTCGGGTGCAATGACCTTTCCGGTCTGCCCGACCTGCAGCTCGTTCGGCGCGTAGCCCGCGTCGACGGCGGCGCGCGACGCGCCGACTGCGGCGCCGAGCACGTCCGCGAGTCGCTTCACGAGCTCGAACCCGTCCGCGCTGCCGAAGGCTCGTCCGCCGGCGACGACGCGGGCCGCGGTTTGCAGGTCCGGCCGATCCGATCGCTCCGCGTCGATACGGACGAAGCGTGTATGCGTCGGCAGCGCCACGTTGGCGAGCGCCTCGTTGTCGATCGGCGCCGGCGTCTCGGCCGACGGGACGGGCTTGTAAGACGCGGTGCGGACCGTGGCGACGACGAGCCGCTTCGGATCGGCCTCGACCGTCGCGATCACGTTGCCGGCGTACATCGGCCGCTTGAAACGGTGCGAATGTTCGACGGCCATAATGTCGCTGATTGGCCCGACGCCGAGCAGCGCGGCCGCACGCGGCAGCAGATCTTTGCCGAACGTCGTCGACGGCGCGAGCAGATGCGAGTAGCCGTCGCTCAGCGCGCAGAGCTGCGGCGCGAGCACGGCGGCGAGCGCGCCTCGATTCTCGGCGCGGCATACCCGGCGCACACGCCGAACTCCGGAAAGGCTCGCGGCCTGCGCCGCAATCGCGTCCTGCGCGGCGTCGGCGGTGAACACCGCGACGTCGACCGCGTCGGCGATCTCGAGCGCGCAGGCCACGCATTTCGCAGTGCTTTCGGCTAGACCTTGGCCGTCGTGCTCGGCAACGATCAGCACCCTCATTGCAGCACTCCGCGATCGACCAGTGCGGCGACGAACTCGGCCACATCTTTGACGCGAATCCCGCTGCGCCGGGGAGGCGGCTCCTCGTAGCCGACGATTCGAAACTGATCGGCGAAGTCGATGCCGAGCTCTGCGACCGGTACCACGTCGAGCGGCTTCTGCTTCGCTTTCAGAATCTCCGGCAGCTTAACGTAGCGGGGCTGATTCAGCCGCAGGTCGGTCGTGATCACGGCGGGCAGATCGACCTCGATCGTCTCGACGCCGGCGTCGACCTCTCTTTCGACGACCGCGCTTCGGCCGGTCAATTGCACTTTGGACGCGAACGTCGCCTGCGGCCGATCCCATAGCGCTGCGAGCATCTGCCCGACCTGATTCTCGTCGCCGTCGATAGCCTGCTTGCCGAGCAGCACGATCAGCGGCGCCTCGCGGACTACGATCTCCGCTAGGATGCGCGCGATATCGAGCGGCTCGAGGTCGTCCGCCGGTGCGTCGACGAGCACGGCGCGGTCGGCGCCCATCGCGAGCGCGGTGCGCAGCTGCGGCTGCCAGTCCGAGGTTCCGACGGAGCAGACGACGACCTCGTCCGCGTCGTTGCGCTCGCGAATGCGCAGTGCCTCCTCGAGCGCGATCTCGTCGAACGGATTGATGCTCATCTTCGCGCCCTCGGTCGCGACGCCTGAGCCGTCGGGCTTCACGCGGACGCGAACGTTGTAGTCGACGACTCGCTTCAGTGCGACGAGTACCCTGCGCGGCTCGCTCGACATTCGAACCTCCGGAGCGAAAGGGTTATTCTAGCTGCTACTCGCCGACCTCGGCCCCGCGAAACGGTCGCTTTTGCGCCGTACGCCTTTGGGGGCAGAATAGGCCTCTTTTTTCACGCTCCGGACCAGCGCCGTGTCACGCCAAACCCACACTTTGAACCCGAGCTCGCAGCTGAAAGGTGTCCGCTACGAAATTCGCGGCAGGCTTGCTCGGCGCGCGCTCGAGCTCGAGCGCCAAGGCTACGAGGTCATCTCGCTCAACATCGGCAATCCGGGCCGATTCGGTTTCCGTACTCCGGAAACGATGCGGCTCGCGATGATCGAGAACCTCGGCGCGGCGGAAGGCTACTGCAACCAGAAGGGCATCTTTCCGGCGCGCGAAGCCGTCGTGATGCAGCAGCAGGAGCGCGGCGTATTCGACACGACGGCCGAGCACGTGTTCATCGGCAACGGCGTCAGCGAGCTGATCGACCTGACGCTCCGCGCGTTGCTGAATCCCGGCGACGAGGTGCTGATCCCGAGCCCGGACTACCCGCTGTGGACGGCGGCGACGACCTTGAACGGCGGCCGAGCGGTCTACTATCCGTGCCCCGAGGATCAGGCGTTCAACCCGGATCCTGAGGCGATCGAGAAGCTGGTCACGCCGCGCACGCGCGCGATCGTCGTCATCAATCCGAATAATCCGACCGGCGCCGTCTACACTCGCGAGTGCCTGACCGCGATCGCTCGGATTGCCGAAAAGCACGGCCTCGTGATGCTGGCGGACGAGATCTACGACCGAATGGTCTACGACGACGCCGAGTTCATTCCGATGGCGACGTTGTGCCGTAACACGCTCTGCGCGACGTTCAGCGGGTTGTCGAAGGTCTATCGCGCGTGCGGATACCGGGTCGGCTGGGTCGCGTTCAGCGGCACTCTCGAGCGCGCGGAGCCGTTTCTGACCGGCATGGATCTGCTTGCCGCGCTGCGCCTCTGCAGCAACGTTCCGGGCCAGTGGGCCGTGCAGACGGCGCTCGGCGGTTTCCAGAGCATCAAGCAGCTCTGCGCGCCCGGTGGGCGGCTGTATCAGTCGCGCAAGGCGATCATCGAAGGCGTCGCGAACAGCCGCTTCCTGCACCTCGTCGCGCCGCGCGGCTCGATGTACGCGTTCATCGGCGTCGATCGGCGGCTGATCCCGGGCTTCGACGACGAGGCGTTCGCGCTCGAGCTCCTCGAGCAGAAGCACGTGCTGGTCGCGCCGGGGTCGAGCTTCAATACGCCGTATCGCGACCATTTCCGGATCACGACCTTGCCGGACGAGGATCAGCTCACCGAGGTGTTCAAGCGCATCGAGGACGTGCTGACCCAGCTCGCGCAGCATCCGCCCAAGCTCGAAACCGCCTGACCGAGGTTGCCGCACCGCACCACGCTCGCGCGCGCCGCGCCCCGGGCCGTCTACGTCTCGGCCGGGAGCCTGCTGGCCGCCCAGTGGCGCGCCTATCTCGCGCGCCGTGCGCTCGCCGAAGGAGAGCGCGTCGCCTTCGGTACCGCGTGCATGCCGTACCGCGCGTTCGCGGCGGAGCTGTGGGATGCGTGCCGCGGGCGCGGCGACCCGATTCTGCTGTCGCCTCGGCAGAGCCGCGCGCTGTGGCGGCAGATCGTCGCCGAGTCGCCCGAGGGCGGCCGGCTGCTCGGCACCGACGGACCGGCCGCGTGGGCCGAGGACGCGTGGCAGACGGCCGCGGCGTTCGAAGTCGATCTCGAGCACGCGGCGCGCCGGGTCCGCGGCGCCGATTTCGCCGCGTTCGTCGGCTGGTCGCGGACCTACCGTAACCGTCTGCAGGACGCAGGCTGGATCGACGCCGCGCTCGTCGACGGCCTGCTCGCCGAGCGCATTCGGCGCCCGGCTCCGCCGCTCGTGCTGGCCGATTTCGAGCCGCTGCCGGCGCAGCGCCGAGTGCTCGAGCGGCTCCGGGCGGTCGGCACGCCAATCGAGACGGTCGCGCCGCCATCCGTCTCCGGGCGCGCGTCCGTGCTGCGCTGCGCCGATCCTCGGGAGGAGCTTTCCGCGGCGGCCGAATGGGCGGCGCACGCGCTCGCCGCGGCGCCGGACACGTGCATTGCGATCGTCGTGCCGGACCTCGCCGCGCTCGCGTCCGACGTGCACCGCATGCTCGTCGACGCGCTCGGCGCGATTGCAGGCCCGGTCGTCGGCGCGGATTTTGCGGATAGGGTTTTCATCTCGACGTCGCCCGCGAGCGCCGACGCCCGTCCGCTCGTCGGCGCCGTGCTGAACGCGCTCGAGCTGCTGACGCCGGCGGCTGGGTTCGCGACGTTCTCGCGTTGGCTGCGCAGCCCGTTCTTTCACGACGGCCCGACGCGCGCCGCGGCCGCCGCGTTCGAGACGCGGCTGCGCCGCGATACGCTCGCGCAGGTCCCGTTTCTCGATGCCTATCGGCACGCCGGCCTCGACCGTCGGCTTCGCGCCGCGCTGCCCGACGCGGCGGCGCGCGTCGATGCGGCGCTCGCCCTGCTCGACGACCCGGGTCGGCGACGCTCGCCGGCGGCCTGGGCCGCACTCTGGCCTAATGTCGTCGACGCGCTCGGCGGCGCGTGCTGGCGCGACGCGCTGCGTGCGGCCGACGCGGAGCGTGCGCTTTACGAGGAAGCGATCCTCGAGCTTGCGCGGCTCACGCCGATCGTCGGCGCGATGACTGCGAGCGAGTCGCTCGCGGAGCTCGAGGCGGGGATGAGCCGAGAGGCCTTGGCGCGGTGGCCGATCTCGGGCGTGCACGTCCTCGCCGATATCGACGACGTCGGGCCGGGCTACGCGGGGCTGTGGGTCGCAGGCGCGACGGACGCGCGCGTGCCGCGTCCGGTCGAGCTGCGGCCGTTCCTGCCGCCGGCCCTGCAGATCGAAGCGGGCTTTCGATACGCGTCGCCGCAGGACGCGCTGCAGCGCTCGGTCGCGCTGCTCGAGCGGCTCACGACACGGGTACCGGACGTGATCTACAGCTGGCCGGAGCACGTGAGAGACGAGCCGGCCACGCCGAGCCCGCTGCTCCGCGCACTGCCCGCGTATAGCGCTGCGTATCGCAACGACGCTGCGAGGCGGTCTCGTTCTCGCGGCGACGCTCCAGGACATCCGCGGCGGCGCGAGCGGCTCCCCGACCCGGCGCCGGCGCTGGCCGGCGAAGCGCTGCCGGGCGGCGTCGCCGCGCTGAACACACAGTCCGGGTGCCCGCTGCGTGCATTCTGCGAGCACCGCCTCGGCGCCGAGTCGCTGCCGGCCGTCGAGCGAGGTCTGCCGCCCGCCGAGCGCGGCCGCATACTGCATCGCGCGCTCGAGCGGTTCTTCCGCCGCTTCGACTCGTGGCACGCGCTCGACGCGACGCCCGCCGGCGAGCTCTCGAGCGCGATGCGTCGGGAGGCGCTGCGCGCCGCGTCGGACTCGATCGGCCGCGGCCACCCGCTGCTCGACGCGTTCATCGAGATCGAAGCCGAACGCGCGCGGGACGTCCTTGCGGCGCTCGTCGCGCGCGAGCGGGAGCGCGCGCCGTTTCGCGTCGATTCGCTCGAGGTCGACGAGACGCTCGAGCTCGGCGGCAGGCGACTTCGGATGCGACTCGATCGGATCGATGCGCTCGACTCCGGCGGTCTCGCCGTCATCGACTACAAGACGGGCCGCGCGCCGCGGCCCGGGGACTGGCTCGGGCCGCGGCTGCGAGACGTGCAGCTGCCGGCCTATGCCGCGGCGGTCGGCAGCGATCGGCTCGCCGCGCTCGTCGTCGCGGTGCTCAGGACCGACCGTGCGGCCTACTCGGGGCTGTGGGAGACGGGCGACGCGTTCCCCGGCCGCGGCAGGGTCGGCACGGAGCTGCGGCTCGCCGAGCTCGCCGAGATCTGGCGGGACGCGATCGCGGCCCTCGTGGCCGAGTATGCGGCCGGAGACGCCCGCCTCTTCGTCGACGGGGCAGAGGCCGCGGCCGGGCCGTACGCGCCGTTGACGCGCGTCTACGCGCTGCTCGGGCGCCTGTCGGCGCCGGTCGACGCGACGCCGCGATGAGCGACGAGCACGTCCGCCGGCGCGCGATCGATCCGTCGGCCTCGTTCATCGTGCAGGCGCCCGCGGGCTCCGGAAAGACCGAGCTGCTGATCCAGCGCTACCTGCTGCTTCTCTCCGGGGTCGACGAGCCCGAGCAGATCGTCGCGATCACGTTCACGCGGAAGGCGGCCGCCGAGATGCGTCAGCGGATTGCGCGGGCGCTTGCGGAGGCCGCGGCCGGGACCGGCCCGACGGAAGGGCATCGGGCGACGACGCTCGACCTCGCACGCCGCGCGCTCGCGCGCAGCGAGGAGCGCGGCTGGGCGCTCGCGGACCATGCGCGGCGCATGCGGATCGAGACGCTCGACGCGCTGAACGGCCGCCTCGCGAGCCGGCTGCCGACCTTGGCGGGCGGCGCGGCCGGCGCGCGCATCGACGACGACGCTACCGAGCCGTACCGCACCGCGGCGAGCCGGACGGTCGGCGCGCTCGTCGACGACCCCGAGCTCGCGAGCCGCCTGCGACGCCTGCTGCCGCATTTCGACTACGCGCTCGGCCGCGTCGAGGCGTTGATCGCGCAGCTGCTGCCGAAACGCGAGCAGTGGCTGCGCGCGTTTGCCGGCAGCGACGAAGCCGAGCTTCGCACGATGCTCGAGGCTGCGCTCGCACGGCTCGTCTCCGAGGAGCTCGATCGCGCCGCGCGCCTCGTGCCGGCCGACTGGCGACATGCGCTGCCGGCGCTGCTCGAGCACGCGGCATCGACGCGAGCCGCCGATGCGGTCGGCGCGGAGCTTGCCGCGGTCGCGGACGGTGTCCGCGATCGCGACGGCTCGCTCGCGCTCGACCGGCTGCCGGTATGGCGCGCGCTCGCCGAGCTGCTGCTGACGCGTCAGGACGAATGGCGCCGTCGAGTGGATCGCCGTCTCGGCTTCGGGCCCGAGCATCCGCGCGAGCGTGCACTGCTGAACGAGCTGCTCGGCGACGTCGCCGACAACGATGCGCTGCGCGCGGCGCTAGCGAGCGTGCGCCGGCTGCCCGACCCGCGCTACTCGGATGCCCAATGGCAGGCGCTTGCGGATCTGCGTGCCGTGCTGCGCCGCGCGGCGGCCGAGCTTCGGGTTGTATTCGCCGAGCGCCAGACGATCGATTTCGTCGAGCTCGCGCTCGCCGCTCAGCAAGCGCTCGGCTCGGCGGACGGCCCTTCGGACCTGCTGCTCGCGCTCGATTACCGGATCCAGCACATTCTCGTCGACGAGTTTCAGGATACGTCGCACGGTCAGCTGCGCCTGCTCGAGACGTTGACGGCCGGCTGGACGCCCGGCGACGGCCGCACGCTGTTCCTCGTCGGCGATCCGATGCAGTCGATTTACCGCTTTCGCGACGCCGACATGTCGCTGTTCCTGAAAGTGCGCCGCGACGGCATCGGCACCGTCCGCTGCGAGCCGCTGACGCTGACGCGCAATTTTCGCAGCGCGCCGGCCATCGTCGATTGGGTGAACGCGACGTTCGCCGGCGCGTTTCCGGCGGCCGACGATCTCGGCCGCGGCGAGGTCCGTTTCGCGCCGTCGACAGCGGCGCGGGGCGCATCGCAAATCGCGGAGGTCGTCGTGCACGGGCTGCGCGCCGACGACGATGCGGCGGAGACCGCGGCGGCAATCGAGATCATCGAGCGCGAGCGGCATGCGCATCCGCAGCGCTCGATCGCCGTGCTCGTGCAGAGCCGCACCCATCTCGCCGGCTTACACGAGCAGCTCCGGGCGAAGGGTTTCGCCGTGAACGCGGTCGAGATCGAGCCGCTGCGCGAAAGCCAGGCCGTGCAGGATCTCGTCGGCTTGACGCGCGCGCTGCTGCATCCGGCGGACGACATTGCGTGGCTCGCCGTGCTGCATGCGCCGTGGTGCGGTCTCGGCTGGCGCGATCTGCATGCGCTCGCCGAAGGCCGCGGGGAGCGCACGGTGCTTGAAGCGATCCGGGATCCGGAGCGCCAGGCACGGCTCGGCCACGACGCTCGCATGCGCGTCGGCTGGCTGCTCGGCGTCGTCGAGCGCACGTCCGCGGCGCGGGCCGAGCTGACCCTCGCAGCCTGGGTCGAGCACGTCTGGCGCGAGCTCGGCGGCCGCGACTGGCTCGAATCGGCCGACGATCTTCGCTGCGCGGAGGCGTTCTTCGCGCGACTTGCGGCCGCGTCCCGTCGCGGAGATCTCGACGATCCGGCGACGCTCGAGGCTGCGCTCGCCGGGCCGCGTCCCGAGCCCGAGCCTGCGCCAGGCGGCATCGAGATCATGACGATCCACAAGGCGAAAGGTCTCGAGTTCGATATCGTCGTGCTGATCGGGCTCGGCCGCGAGACACGGCGCGACGAGCAGCAGGCGCTCTACTGGATGGAGCGGGTGACCGCCGCCGGCAGCGAGGATCTGCTGATGGCGCCGCTGCCTCCGCCGGGCCGCGAGGACCGGCTGATTTCGCTGATCCGGTCGGCGGACGAGGAGCGCGAGGCGGCCGAGCGGATCCGCCTCGCCTACGTCGCCGCCACCCGCGCGAAGGAGCGGCTGCACCTCGTCTGCCGCATCGGAACGCAAGCCGACGCGCCGCCCGCGAGGAGCCTGCTCGCACCGCTGTGGCCGGCCCTCGCCGACACGTTCTCCGCGGAGCCGTCGGCGGGCGAGGGCGCGTCGACCGGCCCGAGTATCGTCGAGCCGGTGCTCGAGCGATTCGCGGACGGCTACGCGATGCCCGCGGACGAGCTGCGTGACCCTCGGCTTGCGCGCCCGATGGCGCCGGCCCTCCCGGTCGCGCCAGGTGGCGCCGCCGAGATCCGCCCGGAGTTCGAGTGGGCGCGCTGGCCCGCGATCCAGGTCGGCACGCTCGTCCATCGCCGGCTCAAGCGGATCGCGGACGAAGGCCTCGACACGCTCGACGGCGCTGCGCTCGACGCGGAGCGGGACGAGCTCTGGCGGGAGCTCGAGCTGCTCGGGCTCGAGCGAGACGCCGCGCGCCGCGGCGTCGATACTATCGTGACGGCGCTACGCAGAGTCGTCGAGGATGAGGTCGGCCGGTGGATCCTCCGCGCGCGTGCCGAGGCCGCGTCCGAGGTCGAGCTCGTCGTCGAGAACGGCGGCTATCTCGAGCGCCTCAAGCTCGACCGGACGTTCGTCGAGGACGGGGTCCGCTGGATCATCGATTTCAAGACTGGCACGCACGAGGGCGCCGATCTCGAAGCCTTCCTTGACGCGGAGGTCGAGCGGTATCGGACACAGCTCGAGCGCTACGCTCGCGCGATGCGCGGGATCGATGCTCGGCCGATCAAGGTCGGGCTCTATTTCCCGTTGCTGCGCGCGTTCAAGGCGTGGACGCCGTGACTGCGGTCAAAGCGAGCCGCTGATCTCGAACGGGCGCTTGCCGTCCGGCTCGGGCTCGCCGCCCATCAGCTCGAGCGCCTGCGTGAGCTCGCGCGGTGCGTCGGGCCGCGCCGCCGCCCGCGCTGCGAGAACGTACCGGCCTTGCCGGTCGACGGTCAGCGTGCCGTCGACCTCGAGCGGACCGCGGGTATCGTTGAAGCGGGCGAGGATGCCTTCGCCGTTCGTGTCTTCGAAGCGCAGCGCGTAGTCGCCGAGCGCGATCGGCTCGCCGCGGCCGCCCGGGATGAACGTCGGCACCTCGAGCTCGCCGACGTTCGCCTGACCGACGAGCGATGCCGGCAGCCCGTCGACCAGCTCGAGCCGATCCAGCCTGACCGCGATCCGGCCGCGTGCGTCGCCGATAGGCACGATCGGCGCGAGCGCGGACAGGCTCGTGCCGACCTGCACGTCGCGCAGCTCTACGCGCCGCCCGGTGAACGACGAGCGCATCCTGGCTTCGGCGAAACCGTCCGCAAGGCGCGTTTGCACTCGTCCGTGCACGCGGCCGATCAGAAGCGGCAGCGCGTCGAGCTGCCAGCGCAGATCGCGAAGCGGCAGGCCTTCGGCCGATGCGAGCGCTGCGCGTCCGGACCAGAGCGTGCCGTCGATCCCGGTCATCCGCAGCGAGTCCGGTGCGAACCAGCGGTACGCCGCTGCGGCTGGAAACATCGACAGCGCGAACGCGATATAGGCGCCGAGCCCGAGCGCGATCCAAGCGTAGCGATTCGGCATCACGACGGCATTCGGCGCCGCTAGCGGCGCAGGACGAGGTTGCCGTTCACGAGCCCCGGCGCTCTCGATGCCGTGAACGACGCCGACTCGACGCCGATCCCGTGCTCGCTCTCGAGCGTCGCAAGCCATGCGACCATCGAGTCGAACGGCGCGGCCTGGAACGAGACACCGAGGCCGGTCGTCCCGTCCTGCCGAGTTTGCGTCAACGATCCGGCGACGCCGTGCGAGCGGGCGGTGCGATCGACGACGACGTACAAAGATTGCTCGGCCTGGGCCCGCGAAGCGTCGGCCGGCGTGATCACCGCAGCGTTCTGCGCGTCGACGAGAAGGCGGCTTTGCGCGGCGACCTCGGTGTTGAGCCGCTCGATGCCGGTCGATAGCGGCAGCAGCACGAAGCGCCAGCCGATGATCAGCACCGCGGCGACGGCGCCGACCGCGAGGATCATCCGTTCGCGCGGCTCGCGGCTCATGAACCAATCCTTCATCGCGTTGCTCCGGCGGCGACGAGCTCGACGCGCGCTTCAATGCCGGCGTCGCCGGCGTTCCGCGACGACTGAATCCTGACCGTGCCGAAAACGTCGGAGCGCTGCGCCTCGCGGACGAACGCATCGAGCGCGGCGATATCCGCGACCGCGAGCTCGAGCGTCATTCGTCCCGCCGAGTACTGCAGCGCGGAAATGACGCTGCCCGGCGGGCGCGCTTCTGCGATCGTCGACAGGGCCGTCAGGAACGTCGGGCCGCTACGAGCGACCCCCGCCTGACCCAAGCGCTGGCGCACGACCCGCTCGCACGCGTCGAGCGACACGGAAAGCTGCTGTTGGCACGTCTCCGTCAGCCGGGCGGTCAACGCCGCGCTTTGCTGACGCAGCGAGTAGTACTCGGCCGCCTGCGCGGCGACGCCGACGAGCACGAGCCCGACGAGCAGGCCCGCGGCCGCGCGCCACGGCTTCAGCAGCGCGGCGACGTTCGATTTCGGCGCATAGTCGCCCTGCAGCAGATTGGTCCGCGGCTGCGCGACGAGGGTCGCGCCGAGCCGGTAGAGCGCGCCGTCCGCCATCAGCTTGACCTGCGTCGCGGGAATCCGCGCGGCGAGCGCGTGCAGGCCTTCGGCATGCTGGACGCGGCCCGCTTCGTCGACGTAGACCACCGCATGGCCGAGCTCGTTGTCCGCATCGACGACGTCGACGACCTGATCGACCGACAGCCCCTCGACGACGAACGCCGGCTTGCCCGGCGCCCGTCCGAAAATTCGCTCGCCCTCGATGATCAAAGTCAGGGTCGACGGCGTATCCGGCACCCCGTCCGCATCTGCATAGAGCGCGTGCGGCGAGAGCCCTGCCGACGCGAGACGCTCGAGCCAGGCCTCGAGCCGCGCGCGCGCCGTAATCGCGACCGCGACCGCCCCGGATTCCGCGCGGGCGCCGACCGCGAACGCGAGCTCCTCGACGTCCTCCGCGAGCGTGTCCTCGAGAGAGAACGGCAGCATCTTGCGCAGGCGTGCCGGGCTCGCCTTCGGCAGGACCGTCTCGGTCAGCACGACCTCGACGCCCGGCACGAGCACGACGACGCGCCGGCCGGCCGCCGCGTCGAGCGCATCCTCGAGCGGCCCGGCCTGCACCGGGCGCACGACTCGGCCGTCATCGTCGAATACCGCCCACTGGGCCGGGGCCGCATCCTCCTGCAGCCGGACGACCAGGTGCTCCACGTTCACTCCACTCCCAAGTTACGAAACAGCGCTCGGGTCAAACCGCTCGGATCGCGCTGCAACACCGAGCGCATCGTCAGCTGCGTCGTACCGAGCTGGACGGTGGCTGTCAACAGGAAATGCGACGACACCCCGTCGATCCGCTGCAGGACCTCCGGCTCGACGAGTCCGCGAAACGACGCATCGACGTCGTCGAAGCCGATGTCCGCGCGCTCCTCGATGAGCGCCTCGACCTGAGCCGCGTCGAGGGTCGGCGACAGGGACTGCAGCACGAGCGGGGGTGCAGTGTTGACGTTCAGCGACATCCCCGGCGGCAGCGCGGTCACGTACGGCGCGAGCGCGCGGTACGCAGCGCGGTCGAACCCGTTGATCGCCATCAGCTCGCTCGGCGACGTCAGCAAGCCGTTCGCGGTTCGGTACTGCGGGTTCGTGTCGGCGTACGCCGCGTCCTCGCCGCCGTCCGGGAAGCGCAGCTCGCCGTCCGGATCGATCCAGTCGACGACGGCGCCGGCGAGGCCGGGATCGAGCCCGACGAGCTCGAGCAGACGCTCGAACTGCTCGACGGCGATCGGGTCCTCGCGGCCGTCGGAGCCGACCAGATCGTTCAGATTGAAGCGGCCTTGCAGATCCTCGAGCCGACCCGCGATCGTGCCGCCTTCGACCGGCAGCGGCGGCAGCTCGAGCGCCCACGTCTCGCCGAGATGGTCCGCCTCCGGCGAATCGACGAGGTCCTGCCGCAGGATGTCGCCGGCCCACGCCTCCGCGCCGAGCAGGTACATCAGCCCCTGGTCGGCTGCGAGCGCCGCAATGGTGCGCCGCTGATCAATCGTTGCGTCCCACATCAGGTTCACGGCGAGGATCGTGCCGATCGCGACGACGAGCATCGCCGTGATGACGGCGACGCCGCGTTCGCGCGCTCGGGAGCGAATCATGCGGCTGCGGCTCATCCTGCGCTCGTCTCCACGACGCGCCACACGCGTCCGAATCCGTCGATCTCGAGCGCGAGCTCGATCGCGCGCGGGCGCAGCACGAAGCGGCGGGGGTCCTGCACGTCGAGCGGCGGCCATTCGACATGCCATTCGCCCGCGGAATCGAGGAAGCGAATCTCGACGTTCGTGATCCCGTCGAGCAGCTCGTGACGCAGCGGAGGCGTCGACAGCATCCGATCGAGCACCGGCCAGTGGTAGCGGACGAGCGTTTCGTCCTCGAGATCGTAGGCCACGCGCATCACGGAGCCGCGTCGGAAGCCGGCAGGGTTCGCCCAGCCGCCGCGCGACAGCTCGAGCGCAAAGAGCGCATTCGGGCTCGCGAGCACCGCCGGCTGGTACGTCTCGCCGGATTCGTCGCGGACCGGGCGCGGATGGATCTGAGCGAGATCCTGCGCGATCACGCGCACCGCGAGCTGCACGTCGCGCCATCGCTCGCTGCGCTCGCGCGCGATCTCGTGCTGGCGAATCACCTGGCTCAAGCCGGTGAGCGCGATCGCGCCGATGATCGCGACGATCGCCATCGCGATCAGCAGCTCGATCAGCGTGAAGCCGGCCGCTTTTCTCATCCGCCCGTCCTGAGCCGGGGCGGCTGCCACTCGGGCGCCGCGAATCCGCGCGGCGCCGGCGGCTCGAGAAGCCCCATCATCTGATGCACCGTGCGCTCTGGCTGCTCCGCGAGCGACACGTACACGTCGACGCGGCGCAGGTTCTCGACGTCGGTCTCCGATACCTCGATCCGCAAGTGCCAGTAGCGTCCGGCGAACTCGAGATCTTCCTCCATGTCGCCGACGGACGGCCATTCGTTCGCGACGCTGAGCTCGGTGATCGCGTTCGCCGCAATCCAGCTCGCGAGGGTTTTCTCCTCGATGACCGCGGCCCCCATAGCGTAGCGGCTGAGCTGCGCGTGCACTGCCGTCATGCCGAGCGCGACGATAATCAGCGCGACCATGACCTCGATCAGCGTGAAGCCGGCTGCGCGTCTATCGGTCATCGAAACCGTCCTTCGTGAGCGCAAGCCTGCCGTCGAGCCCGGCCGTGACCGTGATACGGCCGTCGAATGCGCTGCGGAAGAAATCGGCCTCGAACGGCGTCATCTCGCCGCTCGACAGAATCATCACTTGCGGTTGCGGGCCCTCGTCGTCGTCTTCATCGTCGCTGTCTCGCTCGTCACCCGCGCCGAGCGCCGCAGGATCGAGGACGAGCTCGCGGTCCTCGACACGCAGCTCGAGCTCGATCGGCTCGGCGAGCTCGTGCGGCGCGAGCAGCTTGTCGCCGGGAAGCTCGGCCCAGCGCTGCGTCTGGTAGTCGTAGACGTAGAAGCGGTATCCGGACTCCGTAAAGAGGATGCCGTGCTCGCGCGATTGCATGATCGCCTCCTCGCGAACGAGGTCGATGAGGCTGCGCAGCCTCAGCGCCTCGCGCTCGAGGTCGCGATCCTCGCGCACGAGCCCGCTGGACAGCATCACGGCTCCGGCGAGCAGGCCGATGATCGTCACGACGACGAGGAGCTCGAGCAGCGTGAAGCCGCTCGCGCGCGTCGGCGGCCTCGAGGCAGCGACGGCGGCGCTCCGGGGTCTCGCGTCAGTTGACGTCCCAAATGCCGATGTCGGCATCGAGCCCTTCGCCGCCCGGCTGGTTGTCGCGGCCGAGTGTGTAGAGATCGTATTCACCGCGCTCGCCGGGATACGCATATCGGTAAGGATTACCCCATGGGTCGACGGGGATCTGGCCGCGGGCGAGATAGCCGCGCGGGTTCCAGTTCGGTGCCGCGGCCTCGCCCGGATTCCTGACCAGCGCCTCGAGGCCGTGCTCGTTCGCCGGATAGCGATAATTATCGAGATAGTACAACTCGAGCGCCGCGTTGAGCCCGCGGAGATCGGCCTTCACTCGATTCATCGTCGCGGTATCGACGCGCCCGAGGAGCTGCGGCCCGATGATCGCGGCGAGCAGCCCAATGATCACGACGACGACCATGATCTCGACCAGCGTGAAACCGCGTTGCGCCGTTCGTGATCGCCGCATTGTTGAATTTGCGCTCATACTTCTACCCTAAAGTCATGCCGGTTCGTTGGTCCGGTTTCGGCGCCCCGGGGCCCGCGAGCGCGTGGCGCCGCAGTCGGGGCCGGGCGCCACGCCGGAAGATAGCACAACCCCCGGAGCGAGTTCGTGAACGAAAGCCCCACGTACGCATTGCCTCGTCCGCCTCTTCGACAGCGGCTCGGGCCGTGGGTGCCCGTGCTCGCGATGGCCGGGATCGCCGTGCTGTTCGCAGCGGGCGGGGACGGCGCGCGCGAGGCGTTGCGCTACGAGCGTGGCGCGCTCGCGGCAGGGGAGGCGTGGCGGCTCCTGACCGGCCATCTCGTTCACCTCGGCTGGGCGCATCTTGCAATGAACGTCGCAGCGCTCGGCCTGATTCGGCTGCTCGTCGGCGACGCGTTGACAGCGACGGACTGGATCGTCGCGGCCGTCGTGTCCGCTGTCGGCATCGACGGCGGGCTCTACGCGTTCTCGCCCGAGATCGACTGGTACGTCGGCCTGTCGGGCGTGCTGCACGGTTTGCTGGCCGCCGGCGCACTCGTGCTGCTGCGCGAGCAGCCGATGCTCGCGGCCGTGCTCGGCTGCGGGCTCGTGATCAAGCTGCTGCTCGAGCACGCCGCGGGGCCGTTGCCGCTCTCGGAGTCGACGGCCGGCGGCGACGTGGTCACCGAGGCGCACCTCTACGGCGCTGCGGTCGGCGCGGCGTACGGCGCATTGCGCGCGACGTCGGGACGCGGTGCGGCGGCGCCGCTATAATGCGCTGCGCCTGCCAAAGCGGCTTCTCCGATCAAGGACCCAATGGATCTATCGTCTTTGCAACCGTGGCCCGGCATCGCCGGCAGAGTCGCTCTCGTCACCGGCGCATCGCGCGGAATCGGTAAAGCCATCGCGGAGGCGCTCGCCCGTCAGGGCGCAACCGTGATCGGCACCGCGACGACGCAAGAGGGCGCGGACGCGATCACGAGCCGCTTCGCCGAGCAGAGCTTGCCGGGACGAGGCATCGTGATGCGGGTCGACGATCAGGCATCCGTCGAAGCGGCGCTCGAGGAGATCGAAGGCGCCGAAGGCGCGCCGACGATTCTCGTGAACAACGCCGGCGTCACGCGCGACAACCTGCTGATGCGGATGAAGCCGGCAGAGTGGGACGAGGTCATCTCGACGAACCTGTCGTCGGTCTATCGTCTCTGCAAGGCGTGCATCCGCGGAATGATGAAGGCGCGTACCGGAGCGATCGTCAATGTTGCTTCCGTCGTAGGGCTTTCCGGCAATCCGGGCCAGACGAACTACGCGGCCGCGAAGGCCGGCATGATCGGCTTCTCGAAGTCGCTCGCGCGAGAGCTCGCATCACGCAACATCACAGTGAACGTCGTCGCTCCCGGGTTCATCGATACGGACATGACGCGCGCGCTCGACGAGCGTCAGGTCGAGCAACTGCGGGCGCAGATCCCGTCCGGTCGGCTCGGCACTCCGGAGGACATCGCAGCCGCGGTCGTCTTTCTCGTCTCCGATGCCGGCAGCTATATCACCGGCGAAACGCTGAACGTGAACGGCGGCCTTTACATGAAGTGAGCATCGCAGCGAACGCCGGAAATTCCTGAAATTGCTCGGATAAGCGGCATGTTTCACGGCCGCAGAATCGGGGCTGCGCCCGCGGGCGGCCGTTGTAGAATGGCCCGCATGATTTCAATACAATACGCGCCACGCCGGCCGGACCAATTGGTTCGGCCTGTCACTTAATGAGGGGTTTCATACACATGAGCAGCGTCGAAGACCAGGTTCGGGGAATCATTGCCGAGCAGTTGGGTGTCAAGGCCGACGAGATCAGGAACGATGCCTCGTTTGTCGACGACCTAGGTGCCGACTCCTTGGACACGGTGGAGCTCGTCATGGCCTTGGAAGAGGAATTCGAGACCGAAATTCCGGATGAGGAGGCCGAGAAGATCACCACGGTTCAGCAAGCCATCGACTATATCCTGGCCAAGAAGAACGAATCATAAGCCCGCCTGGTACATTGAGCTCATCTCTCGTTGATTAGAGGACCAAGCGCGTGGCGAAGCGGCGAGTCGTAGTCACAGGACTCGGGCTGATTTCCCCCGTCGGCAACTCGGTAAGCGAAGGCTGGCGTAACGTACGCGACGGCAAGAGCGGCATCCGGCCGATCGATACGTTCGATGTCAGCGCGTTCTCCACGCGTTTTGCGGGCACGATCGTCGATTTCGACGTGACGCAGTACATGGAGCCGAAGGAAGCACGCAAGTGCGACCCCTTCATCCATTACGGCATCGCCGCGTCGAAGCAGGCCATCGACGATTCCGGCATCACCGTGAGCGAGGCCAATGCGCATCGCATCGGCGTCATCATGGGGTCGGGCATCGGCGGAATCGCTACGATCGAAGCCAACTACGACAAGTGGTTGAGCAGCGGTCCGAGAAGAATCTCGCCGTTCTTCGTGCCGAGCAGCATCATCAACATGATCTCCGGCCACGTGTCGATCATGTACGGCATGAAAGGCCCGAATCTTGCGGTCGTCACGGCCTGCACCACGTCGACGCACTGCATCGGGCTCGCAGCGCGTCTGATCCAGTACGGCGAGGCCGACGTGATGTATGCCGGAGGCGCCGAGCACGCGATCACGCCCCTCGGGCTTGGCGGCTTCTGCGCCGCACGCGCGCTCTCGCAGCGTAACGACGATCCGGTCGCCGCGAGCCGTCCGTGGGACAAGGATCGCGACGGCTTCGTGCTTGCGGACGGTGCGGGCTGCATCGCGCTCGAGGAGTACGAGCACGCGCGGGCACGCGGCGCGAAGATCTACGCGGAGCTGATCGGCTTCGGCATGAGCGGGGACGCGTTCCATATCACCGCGCCGTCCGAGGAAGGCGAAGGCGCGCGCGTGTGCATGCGGAATGCGCTCGCCGATGCGCAGATCGCGCCGGAGGACGTCGGATACGTCAACGCTCACGGCACGTCGACGCCGCTCGGCGACGTCGCTGAGACGCTCGCGATCAAGTCGACCTTCGGCGATCACGCGAAGCGGCTCGCCGTAAGCTCGACGAAGTCGACGACCGGTCACATGATCGGCGCGGCCGGCGTGGCGGAGGCGATCTTCACGATTCTCGCGCTGCACGAGCAGGTCATCCCGCCGACGATCAATCTCGATAACCAGGATCCGCAGTGCGATCTCGACTACACGCCGAACGAAGCGCGGGAGGCGAGCATCGAGGTGGCGATATCGAACTCCTTCGGCTTCGGCGGCACGAACGGGACGCTCGCTTTCAAGCGCTTCGCTTGAGCACGTTCGCCGCTCGGGGATAGCCCCGTCTTCGGCTCGCTGGGACGTGCAACGGCAAATCTCGCTGGTCAACGGTACGCCGGGAACGATAGACCCCCGCGATCGCGGCCTCGCGTACGGCGACGGGCTATTCGAGACGATGGCGTACCGCGACGGGCGGATTCGTTGGCTCGAATATCATCTCGACCGGCTGCTGCTCGGCTGCGGCCGTTTAGCGATCCCCGCACCGGACCGCGCGCTGCTGCAGAGCGAGATCGAAGCGAATTACCCTTCCGACGGGCCGGCCGTCGTCAAGCTGATCGTCACGCGCGGCGTCGGCGCGCGTGGCTACCGGATACCGGAGCCCGCGATTCCCGTACGAATTCTGACGATTGCTCCCTGGCCGGCGTCACCGACCGACGATTACACTCGGGGAATCGTGGTCAGGACGTGCGCGGCGCGGCTCGGTGAGAACACGCAGCTCGCCGGATTGAAGCATCTGTGCCGCCTCGAGCAGGTGCTTGCGCAGATGGAGATCGAGGGCACGGCGGCGCGGGAAGGGTTGGTGCGAAGCTCGAGCGGATACGTCGTCGGCGGCATCACGAGCAACGTATTCGGCGTTCGCGGCGTCACGTTGCTCACGCCGCGTGTTACGCGCTGCGGTGTTCGCGGCGTGATGCGGCGCGTCGTGCTAGAGCATGCGGAGCAGATCGGGCTCACGCCGCAGGAGGCCGACATTTCGCCGGCCGAGCTCGCGGCGTGCGACGAGCTGTTCGTGACGAATGCGGTCTTCGGCATCAAGCCGATCCGCGCGCTCGACGGAAAAGAGTTCGCGGTCGGCGCGAAGACGCGCGAGCTCATGGCGCTGCTCGGAGTCGTGCCGGATGCGTAAGTGGCTGATCGGCTCCGCCGTCGTCTTCACGTTGGCGCTGCTCGCCGCCGGCGCATCCCTGTCGTTCGCGTGGCGATTCCTGAACTCGCCGATGCAGATCGACGAGCCGCAAGTCTTCGTCGAGGTGCCGAGCGGAACGCCGCTCTATCGATTGAGCGAGAGCCTCGCGGAGCGCGGGCTTCTTCGGCATCCGCGGATCCTCGCGTGGTACGGGAGACTGACCGGAGACGCGACGCGCATTCACGCCGGCGAGTACCGGCTCACGCCCGGCACGACGCCGATCGCGCTGATCGAGAAGCTCGTCAGCGGGCAGGTCTACATGCATCAGCTTACGATCGTCGAAGGCTGGCGCTTCATCGACGTTTTGCGCGTCGTGCGCGCGCATCCGGCGATCACGGCGACCGAGCTCGATGGTGCAGCGCTGATGGCCGAGCTCGGCAAGCCGGACGTGCATCCCGAGGGGCAGTTCCTGCCGGATACGTATACGTTTCCGCGCGGCACTCGCGACGTCGAGCTCCTCGGCTGGGCTCATCGCGCGCTCGAGCGCAAGCTCGACGACGCGTGGGCGCGCCGCACGGAAGCCGTCGCACTGTCGACGCCGTACGAGGCGCTGATCCTCGCGTCGATCATCGAGAAGGAGACGGCGCTCGAAAGCGAGCGGCGAGCGATCGCCGGCGTTTTCATGCGGCGCCTGAAGCGCGGCATGCGGCTGCAGACGGATCCGACCGTGATTTACGGCCTCGGCGACTCATTCGACGGAGATCTTCGCCGCGGCGATCTCGAGCGCGATACGCCGTACAACACCTATACCCGCTTCGGGCTTCCGCCGACTCCGATCGCGCTTGCGAGCGCCGCGTCGATCGAGGCCGCGGTGGATCCGGAAGAGGGCGATGCGCTCTATTTCGTCGCGACCGGCTTGCCGGACGGCAGTCACTACTTCTCCGCGACGCTCGAGGAGCACAATCGCGCCGTCAGCCGCTACCTCGAGCGGCTGAATCAAGCGCGCGATTGAGCCGAGGGCCGAGCATGCGAGGCGCGTTCATCTCGATCGAGGGCATCGAAGGCGTCGGCAAGACGTCGAGTCTCGCCGCGATCGAGCGCCATTTGACCTCGCTCGGGATCAGCCCGCGCATCACGCGCGAGCCGGGCGGAACCGCGTTCGGCGAACGGCTCAGGGAGCACCTGCTGAACGGCCGGCACGACGAGCCGATCGCGCCCGAAGCCGAAGCGCTCTTGATGTTCGCCGCACGTGCGCAGCACCTCGCGCGCGTGATCGTGCCGGCACTCGAGCGCGGCGAATGGGTCGTCTGCGACCGGTTCACGGATGCAACGTTCGCCTACCAGGGCGGCGGGCGCGGGGTCGACCGCGGTTTCCTCGAGTGCCTGCGGGCGGGCGTGCAGAAAGGGCTCGAGCCGGATCTCACGTTGCTGCTCGACGCCCCCGTCGACGTCGGGCGCTCGCGCATCGCGGCGCGCGCGCACGATCATTTCGAGCGCGAGCACGCCGAGTTCTTCGAGCGCGTACGAAAAGCGTATCTCGAGCTTGCGGAGCAGCATCCGGAGCGGATCGAGCGGATCGACGCCGCGCTGCCGAAGGAGAGCGTCGAGCGGCAGCTCGAGGCCGCGTTGACCCGTTTCGTCGAGAGGTTTACGTCCGGATGAGTCCCGCGAAGAGCAAAGGCGCGGCGCCGGCCGCAGGGTCGCTGACCGCACTCGGCGCGCGGCTCTGCCCGTGGCTGCGCGATCCGTTCTCGCGCCTCGATGCCGCGCTTCGCGGCGGCAGGCTAGGGCACGCATGGCTGATCAAGGGGCCGCCCGGCATCGGCAAGCTCAATCTCGCGTATGCCTTCGCGCAGCGTCTGCTCGACGGTTCGGGCGCGGCCGCGAGCGAATGGCCCGTGCTCGGCCCCGACGAGGCGGTGGAAGCGATGCGCGCGAGCCGCTCCCCGGCCGATCACCACCCGGACCTGCATCGCGTGTTCCCCGAGGCGGACAAGCGGACGATCGGAATCGAGCAAATCCGCGCGCTTTCCGAGGCCCTCTCGATGCGGGCGTATCGCGGCACGGCCAAAGCCGCCGTGATCGAGCCGGCCGAAGCGATGACGCCTGCCGCCGCGAACGCGCTGCTGAAGACGCTCGAAGAGCCGGCCGAGCAGACGTATCTCTTCCTGATCACACACCAGCCCGAGCGCCTGTTGCCGACGATTCGCAGCCGCTGCCAGAGCCTCGCCGTCTCGGCGCCGGACGAGGAGGTCGTTCTCGGGTGGCTCGGTATCGAGCGCGCGGACCATCCGGTCATGCTCGTCGCAGGGCGCTCGCCGCTTCGCGCTGCGGAGCTGATTCAACGTGATAAGTCTCAATTCTTCAGCAAGTTGAGCGAGCAAGTTGAAGGTATTTCAAAGGGCAGGGTCGATCCACGGGACGTCGCCGAGCAATGGACGCGCGAGGACACGGATCTCGCGCTCGAGTGGCTGATCGGACGCATCGAGCGGGCGATCCGAGGACGCGCCGCGCACGGCCCGGATTCGAAGGCCGTCACATCGGCACGGAGCGATTCGCTCCATAATGCGTGGCTGGCCCTGCCGTTGCGTGCACTGTTCGAGCGGCGCGATGCCGCGCAGCGGCTGTTCGACCGGCTCGGCAGCGGCATCAACGTGGAACTGGCCCTGCACGGGCTCTTGTTGGGCTTCAGGACGGAACGAGGCTGATCGTGACCAAACCCGGGCTGTTGACGCTGACCATCAAGGACAAGAGCGCCCTCTATCTCGCGTATATGCCGTTCGTGAAGAACGGAGGGCTCTTCATTCCGACGAACTCGAGCTACAAGCTCGGCGACGAGGTCTTCATGCTGCTCAGCCTGATGGGCGAGGAGGAGAAGATTCCGGTCGCCGGCCGGGTGATCTGGATCACGCCGAAGGGTGCGCAAGGGAAGCGCACGGCCGGGATCGGCGTGCAGTTCAGCGAGCAGGATCAGGGCAATACGCAGAAGCGGATCGAGACGTATCTCGCCGGTGCGCTCGGCGGCGACAAACCGACGCACACGCTGTAATAGCCGCGCGGCCGCCTAGGCCTCGTGCAGCTCCGTGCGGTTCAAGCCGCCCTTCAACACGTAAGTCTCGAAGCCTCGCTCGTTCAGGATAAAAGCGGCGGCTGAGCTGCGGCGCCCCGTATCGCAGCAGACGACGTACTTCACATTCGGGTCGAGCGTCTTCAGCTTCAAGCGAATGAAATAGAGCGGCACGTTGACCGCGCCCGGGTTGTGGTAGGCCTCGAACTCGCTCGGGAGCCGCACGTCGAGCCACTGGCCGCCCGAGCGCACGATCTGCTCGGCCTGCGTCTTGTCGACCCAGTCGAGCATCGGCTCGTTCAAAAGTGTGCGGAAATCTTCCTTGCCAAGCCGCATCAGGGAACCGTCGGTCTCCATGTAGACGGTCGCATTCCGCTTGCTCTCCGAGATCAGCGCTTCCTCGCCGAAGGTATCGCCGACGTTGAGCTCCGCGAGGCGGATGCCCTCGCGATTGAGCGGCGTCTCGCGCGTGACGATGCACTTTCCGCGCGTGATGATGTAGAAGTAGTCGCCTTCGTCGCCTTGCTTGATCACGACGTCGCCGGCCTTGTAGTTGACCTGCTGCAGGCGCATGAAGATCGCCTGGATATTCGCCGGCGGAATCTTGTGAAACGCCTTGGTCTGCAGCAACGTCGTCATCCAGTCGTCCGACGCGGCCGCCTCGCCGCGCAGCTCGCTGACCTCGTACGAGCCCGTCTGATCCCACGTCAGCATCACGTCGAGCAGATCGCTGTCGATCGCGATGTACTCGCAAGGCGTGACCGCGACGGCGCTGCAGTGACGGGGCAGCATCGGAGCGAGCGGGTTCGCGGCTTCCTCGCTGCCACCGATGATTCTCTCGAGCGTGCGCCCGCCCTCGCGAAGCTCGACGGTTCCACTCAGGACATAGACGGTGCGCTTCTCGGAATCGCCCTCGTTGAACAGCGTCTCACCGGGCTGCGCACTGCGGACTTTGACCTTCTTGCCCAACGCATGAAGATTTTCCTTCTTCAGGCTGGACATCGGCGAAAGCCTGCGCAGCTCCTTGATGTCGATCGGTCTGCTCATCTCGTTGTTTTAAAAAGGGCCGGGCGCAAATACCGGCGGCAGAGTCTACCATACGGAGCTCGACGGCCGGTGTTATGAAGGTCACGCACCGAGCCGGCGCCAGCCGGCCCGGGGCGCGAATCGATCCCCGTACTTCGCCGCGAGCGCCTCGAGTCGAGCGACCACTTCGGCGATTCCGCGCTGCCGGGCGTAGTTGATCGGTCCGCCGGTGAACGGCGCGAAGCCCGTGCCGAACACGACGCCGGCGTCGAGCAGGTCCTCGTCGTCGACGACGTGCTCGTCGAGACACGCGACGGCCTCGTTTAGCATCGGCAGCATCAGCCGATCCGTGAGATCGGCGTCCGGCGCCGGCGCGTCGCGGCGCTTGTCCGGCCGCCCGTCGCTATAGCGGTAGAAGCCCGTACCGGTCTTCACGCCGAGCTCGCCAGCCTCGACCTTGGCCTCGAGGATGCGCGGCACCTCGCGCCCGAGCGGCTCGCTCAGGATCCGCGCGACGTGCAGCGCGACGTCGAGACCGACCTTGTCGGCGAGCTCGACCGGCCCCATCGGCATCCCGAACGCGGTCGCGGCCTTGTCGATCGTCTCGAATGCGATGCCATCCTCGTGCGCCTTCAGCGCCTCGAGCATGTACGGCATCAGCACGCGGTTGACGACGAACCCCGGCGCGCTGCGGCACGGCAACGGCAGCTTGCCGATCTGCGTGACGAAGGCGAGCGCCCGCTGCATCGTGTCTTCGCTCGTATCCGCGCCTCGGATCACCTCGACGAGCGGCAGGCTCGCGACCGGATTGAAGAAGTGCAGGCCGACGAAACGGCCGGGCCGCTCGAGCGCGTCGGCCATGTCCTCGAGCTTGATGCTCGACGTGTTCGTCGCGATGATCGCGTCGGCTTTCAAGCGCGGCTCGAGATCGCGGTAGAGATCCCGCTTTGCATCGATCCTCTCGACGATCGCCTCGATGACGACGTCGACGTCGCCGAGCCGAGCCCCGTCGAGGTCGGGCACGAGTCGCGCGGCCGCTTCGTCCGCGGCGCCCGGCGCCTTCAGGCGCTTGTCGAACAGCTCGCGGGCCCGCTGCAAGGCGGGCTGAATGTACTCCATCGCCCGGTCCTGCACGGTCACGGAGAGCCCGCGGAGGGCGCACCATGCGGCGATATCGCCGCCCATCACGCCCGCGCCGACGACGTGCACGCGCTCGACGGCGGCGTGCTTAGGCGCGAGATTGCGCATCCGCTCGCGCAGCAGGAACATCCGGACGAGATTCTTCGACGTGCGGCTGACCAGCAGCTTGCCGAGAGATTCTGCCTCGGCCGCGTATGCCGCCTCGCCGATGCCTCCGTGCCGCACCCACAGATCGAGCAGCGCGTGCGGGGCCGGATAGTGGCGGGGATCGGCTTTTTTCGCGACTTGCGGCCGAATGCGCTCGGCGAGCATGCGACGCACGGGCCGGAGCGCGAACGCGCGCTGTTGCCACCACTTCGCGCGGCGCGGCGCCGGGCGCTGCTCGATCAGCTCGATCGCCGTGCGCTCGAGCGCATCGCGCTCGGCCACTCGATCGACGAGCCCCGCCTTATGCGCCTCGACCGGTGACAGCGAACGCCCCGAGAGCATCAGATCGAGCGCCAACGGCGCGCCGACGAGCCGCACGAGACGAACCGTGCCGCCGAAGCCCGGATGGATGCCGAGCTGCACCTCCGGCAGCCCGATGTTGCGCTCGTAGCCGAGCGCCGCGACGCGATACCGACACGCGAGCGCGAGCTCGAGCCCGCCGCCGAGCGCGAAGCCGTCGATCATCGCGACGGTCGGCATGTCGAGGGCTTCGATCCGCGACAGCACGATCTGCCCCTCCATCGCGAGCCGCGCCCCTTCGGCAGGATCCGTGACGTGCTCGAACTCCTTCACGTCGGCGCCGAGGATGAAGCCCGTCGTCTTGCCGGAGCCGATCAAGAGCCCGCGCGGCCGCGCATCGGCGATCTCGCGCAAATGCGCGTCGAGCTCGCCGAGCACGTCCTTCGACAGCGTGTTCGCGCTCGAGCCCGCCTTGTCGAGGATCAGGCGGCAGATGCCATCGTCGCCAGTCGTCCGGCGCCAGTGTCTTAGTGTCGTGCTGTCCACGCCAGTCCCTTAGGCCGCCGCCCGCGACTTGCCCGTGACCTCGAAGTCGCAGACGAGCGGCAGATGATCCGAGTAGCTCACGTTCGGGATCGAGAAGTTCGTAACCTCGATGCCCTCCCCATAGAGGACGAAATCGAGCTCTTTGCGTGGCGAGCGGCTCGGGTAGGACGGGAGGCCGCGCGAGTTCGCGCTCCGCAGGCCGGTCGCCTTCATGAACAGATAAATCTCGTGCTCGCCCCAGAACGTGTTGAAGTCGCCCGCGACGATCACCGGCTTCGTCGACTGCAGGATCAGGTCATGCAGCGATCGCAGCTGGGCATGCCGATGCCGGTACTTCAGCGACAGATGGACGAGGAACACCGAGCAGTCCTCGAGCTCGAGCTCGATGATCAGCCGCTTGATGCCCTTGTCGAAGTAGTGGAAGCGCTCGCCGTGCACGTGCGGCGCGGCGAGAAACGCGTTGCCCTGCTTGCGCACGATCGGCAGGCGCTGGTTCAGCGACGTGACGCCGTACTTGCACTGATATACCGAGTAGTGTCCGAGCGCCTTGCCGATCGCCTCGGCCTGGTTGATCCGGCGCGTGCGGATCGACCCGGTATCGACTTCGACGAGAGCGACGATGTCCGGCTGCTGGGACTTGATGAATTCCGTGATCCGCTGGAGGTTGGCCGCGTTGCCGATCAGATAGCCGACTCCGGGCAGCGGGAAGTGCAGGCCCGGGCCCAGACCGATCCCATAGCGGATGTTGTAAAGAAGGAGCCGCATGCGGGTTAGTGTACCGGACGAGACACACAATATGAGACGATCCTGCGCTGAATCGGCAGGGGAGAGGGGCCTCGAGACGCCGGAAACGCTTGCTCGTTCATTGCAAAAGACGGGACCGAGTAGTACGGTCGGGCCAGCTCCAATTTGAGACGGGACGATGTCGGAAAAGAATCCGATCCGCATCTTCGTAACGCACGCGTTCAACGCCCACGACGACTACCTGCGCGTATTCGAGTACCTCGAAGCGGCTTCGAACTTCTTCTACCTGAATTGCAGTGCGCCGGAGCGGGCGCCGGCAACGGGCGGCAAGGAGGCTCTTCGGGAGGAGCTGCGGAATCAGATCAAGGCGTCCGAAACCGTTCTCGTCACGAGCTCGCTCTTTCTGCACAATCGGGACTGGGTGACCTACCAGATGGACGCCGCGCAGGCGATGGACAAGCCGCTGATCGCGATCGAGCCGTTCGGCGGGCTCGAGGCCGTTCCCGAGGAGGTCAGGAAGCGGGCGGCCGAGGTCGTCGAATGGAACGAGCGCTCGATCGTGGACGCCGTCCGGCGTCAGGCTCGGCACGAGGATACCGCGCGCTGGGAAGTGATCGAGTTCGAGATGCCCGATTGGAAACCGTGACGCCGAGGCTCGCGTAGCCCGGGCCGTTCACGGCCGAAGATGAACGGTCCTCCCTTCGTAATCGCGCACCGCGGCGCGAGCGGTTACCTGCCGGAGCATACGCGCGAAGCGAAAGTGCTGGCTTACGGCCAGGGCGCCGACTATCTCGAGCAGGACGTCGTCGCGGCGGCGGGCGGGGAGCTCGTCGTGCTGCACGACATCTATCTCGACGAGGTCACTGACGTCGCGCTGCGCTTTCCCGAGCGGCGGCGTGGCGACGGCCGCTTCTATGTAATCGACTTCGCGCTCGACGAGCTGCGTACGCTGCGCATCAAGGAGCGTCGCCGCAAGGGCACGGACGAGCGCGTGTTTCCCGAGCGCTTCGCGGACGACACCGTCGAGTTTCGCATCGTGACGTTCGACGAGGAGCTGCGGCTCGTTCGGGCGCTGAATGCGACGACGGGACGCGTCGTCGGCGTTTACCCCGAAATCAAGGCGCCGGCATTTCACCATCAGCACGGCATCGACCTCGCGGCCCGCGTGCTCGAGACGCTCGAGCGCTACGGCTATGTCGAGCCCGATTCGCCGGCCGTCGTGCAATGCTTCGAAGAGGTCGAGCTGCGGCGCTGCCGGCATGAGCTCGGCACGCGGCTCAAGCTCGCACAGCTCACCGACATCGAGCCGCCGGGGTGGCAGCCGGACCTTGGCCGAATCGCCGAGTATGCGGAGATCTGGGCGCCGCATTTCTCGTCGCTCGTCCAGGCTCCCGAAGCGCCCGGGGAATCGTCGGGCGGAGGGATCCGGCCTGCCGAAGCGGCCCGCGCCGCGAAGACGGCGGGGCTCGAGATCCATCCGTGGACGTTCAGACGCGACGCGGTCCCAAACGGCTTCTCCGATCTCGCAGCTCAGCTCGAGTTCTTTTATGGCGAGGTCGGCGTCGACGCCGTGTTCTGCGACCACCCGGACATCGCCGTCCAAGTGCGTGCGCAGCGGGCTGCTCGCGTCACCGATGGACAGCGCCCCGCAGCTTCAATAGAGTGAATCAATCGCGGTTTCCTCGAGGTTGCGCCATGAGAAGCGCCGCAGCCCTGTTACCGTTCATCGTCGCGGGCTGCGCGAGCCAGGCGACAACGGACGCCTCGCTGCCGCTCGAGCCTTGTTCGGTCACCGACTGCTTCCTCGAGCGCGACGTCCGGGATTTCGACATCGTCGACAGGGACACCGTCGTCGTGTACGTCGGCGCACAGCGGTGTCCGTTCGTCATCGAGCTGCAGGACGTGGCATGCGACCTCAGGGTTGCGCCCGGAATCGACTTCTTCCAGACGGCGCTCGGCAGCATGGACCGGTTGACTCCCGTGCAGTCGGGCAGAGTGTGCGCGACGACCCGCGGTCTCGTGCTCTACGCTGGGATTTCTTCACCGTCGCTGCTTCAGCAGCAGGATGCGTTCGGCTCGCGCCTCGGCGTCGGCGGGCGGCCGGGGGATCTTTCTCGTCCGGGCGTGTACGACGGATCGTTTCCGGTGGACCGGACGTCAGGCGACGTGTGCCGCGTATCCGACATCCGCTCGGTCACCGACGATCAGCTGATCGAGCTTCTCGCCGACGTGAACCGGCCCCCGCCGCCGATCGGCGACGGGCGCCTCGAGGTACCGGAAGAGGGCGAGCTGCGCCCGGCAGATGCGGATGAGGCCGAGGCCGAGTCGAGCGGCGCGGCCGAAGCCGAGTCGAGCGGTTCGGCTGAGGCCGAGTCGAGCGACGCGGCCGAGCCGCCGGGCGACGACGAAGACTAGGACACCGGCCGGGTCGTTACGGCCAGCAGCCTCCGCTGACCTTGCAGCTCAGAGGCTGCAGTTCGGGACCTTGCCCGCCTCACGAGCCGAGTTGTACTGGATCAGGGCCGGCGTCAGCGACTTCACCAGATCGTCGAGCCGACGATCGTCCGACGGGTGCGTCGACATGAATTCGGCCTGACGGTACTCCCGCGCTTCGCCCATGCGCTTCCACAGCGCGATCGTCGCCCGCGGGTCGAATCCGGCCTTCGCCATATATTCGAGGCCGACGATGTCCGCCTCGCTTTCCTGCTTGCGGCTGAACGGCAGCGTCAACGCGATGTCGGCCGCAGCCTGCGACATGCCCCGCATGCCGGTCGCCGCGCCGCCGAGGATACCGACGAGGTTCGAGCCCGACTGACGCCGAGCGCGCTCCATCACGTGGTTCTCGGTCAAATGGGCGATCTCGTGACCGATGACGGCCGCGAGCGCATCCGGCGTATCGGCGACGTTCAGGATTCCGGTGAAAACGCCGACCTTGCCACCCGGCATCGCGAAAGCGTTGACCGACTCATCGTCGAATACGACGACCTCCCAGGATAAGTCGCCGAACTCTGGATCGAGGACGTCGATGATGCGGTTCGCGACGCATTCGACGTAGTTCTGGACCCGCGGCGATGGTGCCAACGGCATCTGCCGCTTCATCATCAGCCACTGCGTTCGCGACTGGCGCTCGATCTCCTTCTCGGTGACGATCAGCTGGCTGTAGCCGGCGCTCGCGCACAGCAGCCCGCCGACGAACGCGGAGAGCAGAGCGGCTGATCGCAGAATCGACATCCGATGGCGCATGATCCTCACCCCGTGGTTAGTCGACTCATTGGAGTCGTTTACGGCCCCGAGGTTTCCGAAGATACCACAAGGGGTTTCGGGGCGCGGCGACCCCGGTCGCAGCCCTTCGGACCCGGTTTTTGAGCTGCGCGGTGGCTGCCGGATAAGGGTCGGCAGGGGGCGCGGAGGAGGCGGGGGCAGGGGCGCGATCGAGTTGCCGCGCCCGCGAACCTGCGTCCTCGTGGGGCGGCCTAGCGCAGCGCCGCGGAGCGGCCGCTACCGAACGGCAGGCCGAGCAGGCGCGGATCGAGCCTGAGCTGGAGGAATACAAGCCCGCTGACGGTCGGGTCGACACGGGTGACATTCGTCGCGCTGTCCATCATCTGCTCGGAGAGATACGTCACATTCAGCGCAATGCGGCGCGTGCCGACCGTCATGGCCGGCAGGAGGCCGGGGAACGGCTCGTTATTACGAACGTCCTCACGGGTCATCAGAAAACCGACGACGCCGACGTCGACGAAGAGCCCCTCGGAGAGTGAATCGAGCCGGAATCGCCGCTTGATACCGCCGCCGGCCATGTAGGACATCGCGTCCTGGCTGTCCTTGAAGCCGTTCACGACGGCGACCTTGACCCACTTCGACTGGACGTCGAATTCCCGCTCCAGGCCGAGCCCCCAGTTATGCTCGTTCCAATCCCTAGAGGAATTCACGTGGATCGACTTGCCGTTGAGAATCAGGTTCCAATCCTGCGCCTGAGCGGGCGCGGAAAGGCCTGCCGTAGCCGCAAGCGCGGCGAAAAGAGTGAGGATTAGTGTGCGCATGCGGCTAAAGAAGCAAGTCCGGTGCCATACCTAGCTGCTCTAACAGCATCAGTTACTTAGTTAGATAACTTAATCACACCGCGCCCGGTTTGTAAAAAGGTTCGACGCGACAAATGTTCTGGAAGCGAAACGGCTCGCGGGGGCTTGAATTCGGCCGGACGATCGGGGGTACCGGCTGAAAGCTGGTTCGTGAGAATAAGGCCGGATGTCGACTGCGGCCACGCGGAACACGGACGGTGAGATAACGGTTTCCAGCGGCTCTGAATCGAGCCCACGCTCCGATTGCGGCTTCAGACGGAGTTCTGACGCCGGGCTGCAACGGTCGACCTGATGCCGCGCCGGAAAGCTGAGCTGCCGACCGGCGTTGAGAGGCGGAGCCGTGATCACCGCGACATTCACCGGTCGCAAAGTGCACGAACCTGTCGACTTCGAGCTAACGATCGAAGGCTCGACAGCGAGATGCGCGGGAATGAAAGCGGACGCTCGTTCGCAGATCTAGCGGCACGCTGCGCGGGGACTCAATGCCGTGCGACCCGGTCCCCGAGCTCGCTGGTTACGAGTCGACCGCGCGTCGTCCTGGAGCCTGCAGTTGGGTTTACTGACGGACCCCGACGTAGGTTGCTCATAACTGACCATCCGGGGTAGCTACGAATCCGCCGCCTCCAACAGTACGCATAATCTATATTATGTTAATTTCAAGTCACAGTGACGGAAGGAGCACGCGCCGGTGGCGGGATTGCGAAATTCTGGCGTCCCCTCATGTGTTCGCCTTAATCGGAGGTCACCAGTCGACATGCGACCAACGATGTCTGGTCGATCTGTCCTGGCTTAGCGCGGCCCGAGAGCCGTGGGTTCGTTCGATTGAAGTCCTCGAATCCACGCGATCCTCTGGAGATCAACGCCAACATGCTGTCGGACCCGCGCGATACTACGGCGCTGCGTGAGGGGATGCGGATTGCGCGTGAGATCGGTAACTCGGACGCGATGCGACCCTATGCAAAGCGCGAGATCCTGCTCGGTGTGGCGTGAGAGCGCATTATCCTGCCGTGACGCTCGGCCCGCTCGTCTCAGTCTGGTAGCTCTTAGCCGCCTCTCGTGACGCAGCTTTATTAATTATAATGGTCGAAGAAGTGTTGACGAGGCGATGATCAAAAGACTGGCGTGCTGTTCGATCGCTGCGTGTTTCGATCGAGCTTAAAGGATGGCATTAGTCATTTCGAGAGTCATCGGCGTTGTCGCAGTCGCCTTGGCGCTGATAAAGCAACCCGTCTTCTGTAATTTCCGCGATCCTTGGCGGGTCTAACTACTCCGCTGCGGTCTCCATGTTGAGGTAGATTCGACCGGTCACCCACTCCTCGGAGATCTCCATCGCGACCGCCGTCACCAAGCGCTCGCAGGATTGCTCGTTCGGGAAGAGGGTCGCGACTCGAGTTCGGCGCTTGATCTCCTTGTTCACGCGTTCAAGCGCGTTCGTCGTCCGCACGCGGCGCCGATGGGCTGGCGGCAGCGCGAAGACCGCCATGCCTTCGGGCAGCGCCTCAGCGGCCCACGCGGCGAGCTTCGGCGCCTTTGACTGATACTTCGCGATGAAGCGCTCGAGCAGGCGCTTGGCTTCTTCAGCGTCCGGCGCGTTGAAGATGTCGCGGATCGCGGCGGCGACCGCTTTTCGCATATCCTGCCGCGGCACGTAAGCGCCAGCGTTTTGCTGCAGGTGGAACTGGCAACGTTGCCACGGCACGGAGGGGAAGACGGCCTTGCGCGCCGCCTTCAGCCCCGCGTGATCGTCTGAGACGAACAGCTTCACGCCGTGCAGCCCACGGTCCTTGAGATCGAGCAGGAACTCGCGCCAATGGACTTCCGCTTCGGATAGCTTCGAGGAGACCCCGAGGATCTCCCGCTTGCCGTCCGCTCGCACGCCCATTGCGAGCAGCACAGCAACATCGACCACCTGGCCAGCGTGACGCACCGATTCGTACCGGGCATCGAGCACCACGTACGCATACGCGCCCAGCGCTCGGCTGCGCCAGGCAGCGAGCTCCTCGTCCAGCATCGCCGCGCAGCGCGAGACCTGCGTGGAGCTGACCTCAAAGCCGCACAGCTGCTCGGTGATCCGCGCCACTTTCCGCGTCGAGACGCCGGACACGTACATCTCCGCCAGGGCAAGCTTCAGCGCGCGCTCCGACCTCAGCCCTTTCTCCAGAGACTGCGGATAAAATCCCCCCTCTCGCACCTGCGGGACGGCCAGCGTCAGCTCTCCGACCCGCGTCTTCACCGTCTTCGGCTTGTATCCGTTCGCGTAGCCACGACGCTGCTCACTGCGCTCGTAGGACTCCACGCCCAGGTGCCGCTCCCGCTCCAGGCGCATCGCGGTATCAATCAGCATCGTCAGCGCTTCGGGCAAACCTTCCAGCCCTCGCTCAGCGATCAGTTCCACTGCGGACAAAGCTCCATTATTCTTCTCTCGACAGGCCACTCTGTGTTTCCCTTCTTGGTATTCACGGCAATGAATCCGCGAAAGGATAGCGGGTGGCCTGTCGCCCCGCAGGGCTCAGGCCAAATTACAGAAGCCATGGTGCACTAACTTGGCGCTGCTGGTCGTGCCCGTGGCCAACAACGCGGATCCCGTTCTCGCAGTCTTCATCGCATACACCGCTGTGTTGGCGGGTGCTGTCGCGTCGCTTGGCATGCGCAGTGCGCGACTCGCGTTCGTCACGATCGCCCTCAGCGCCATTGGCCTACTTGTCCTGACGCACACATCTTCTGAGGGATGGCGGCCCCCAAGTATTGCATCCGTATCCGCGTGGTTGGCATACGTCGCCATCCCGGTGGTTCCGGCGATCATCGTCATCGGATTCGGCGCATACCTCAGACGTCCGAAAGCACGTAACCGCGCGGCGCATTCCTAAATAGAGCCGACACTCGCCGGCCGATAAGTTCGTTGGTTTAGACGGCGCCGAGGATCAACACCGCCAACTGGATCGAACGATCGACTAGTCTGCCTGCGCGAGATGCTGGGACAGGTTCGCAGGATCCGCCGGAGCAGGAAGAAGCAATGGCGTTCGGGTACATAGCGAGCGAAGGCATCCACTCGACGTCCCGGCGCTGAGCTTTGCCGCGCCTTGCCTCAGCCCCGCAGCGAGGGATACCATCCCTTACGCCGCGCGTCCTCGTCGGACGCAGCGGCTCGATAACGACGCAACGGCGCGTCCAATCCCTGCAGCAACGGCGCTGCGACTTCGAGCCTGCTTTCTTTGGAAGCAGAAGCCGGAGCGTGGCGCTTTGTCCGCGTTCCGGGCTCGACAAGGCTGGCGGCTGCCACGTTCGGCGGCTCGCCTCGACTTTTCGCGGACCAGCACGAGGAAAACGTCGCCGATGTCATACGTCATACCCGCCGAGTTCGTCACGAAGATGATCGATGCCGGCGAGTCCAAGATCTGGATGTCCACGAAGGACACACTCATCCGCGCGTACATGGCCGGCGCGATCCTGGCGCTCGCGGCCGCTTTCGCGGTGACCATCAACGTGCAGACCGGCCAGCCGCTCGCGGGCGCGATCCTGTTCCCAGTAGGCTTCTGCTTGCTCTATCTGCTCGGCTTCGACTTGTTGACGGGCGTCTTCACGCTCGCGCCGCTCGCGCTGATCGATCGTCGTCCGGGAGTCACCGTCGGCGGTGTGCTTCGCAACTGGACGCTGGTGTTCGTCGGCAACTTCGCCGGCGCGCTGACCGTGGCCATCATGATGGCGATCACCTTCACGTACGGCTTCTCGACCGAGCCGAATGCGGTCGGCCAGGCGATCGGCACGATCGGAGAAGGCCGTACGGTCGGCTACGCCGAGTACGGCGCCGCCGGTATGTTGACGCTCTTCATCCGCGGCGTGCTGTGCAACTGGATGGTCTCGACCGGCGTCGTCGCGGCGATGATGTCGACCTCCGTTTCCGGCAAGGTCATCGGCATGTGGATGCCGATCATGCTGTTCTTCTACATGGGCTTCGAGCATTCGATCGTCAACATGTTCTTGTTCCCGTCCGGCCTGATGCTCGGCGGCAACTTCTCGATCGCCGACTACTTCATCTGGAACGAGATTCCGACCGTCGTCGGCAATCTCGTCGGCGGCCTGACGTTCGTCGGTCTCACGCTCTACGCCACCCACGCGAAAGCAGGCGCATCGCGTAAGACCTACTACGACGGCGGCATGGCCGCGCCGGCTCTGCGTTCCACCGATTGATCGCTTCGCAAAGCCCAGTGGCGCTCCCCGCAAGGGAGCGCCTCGGCGGATCTTCCGCATTGCCCGCTAAAGCGCTGCGGGTCACGCTTGGTCAGCATTCGATCAGGGGGCGAAAGGCCGAGAACCAGGATTTCTTCGGCGCGTGCATTCCCGACGGTCGCGAGCTGGCGTTGAAGGGCGTCGCGGCCGCGATCGCCGACGGTATCTCTTCAAGCGACGTCGGGCGGATCGCGGCCGAATCGGCGGTCCGCAGTTTCCTGACGGACTACTACTCGACGCCGGAGTCGTTGTCGGTGAGAACGTCGGGGTATTGCGTGGTCGCCGCCGCGAATGGTTGGCTGCACGCGCAAACAGCACGGAACCGGCTCTCCTACGACAGTAATCGCGGCTACGTCTGCACGTTCAGCGCCCTCGTGATCAAGGCGCGGAAAGCGCATCTATTCCATGTCGGCGACAGCCGGATATGGCGTCTGCGCGGTGAGAGCTGCGAGCAGCTCACGAACGATCACCGGCTCGTGCTGTCGCCGGAGGAGAGCTACCTGACCCGTGCGCTCGGCCTCTCCCCCACCGTCGAGATCGAGTATCGCGAGCTCGACGTGAGGGCCGGAGACGTCTTCCTACTGAGCACGGACGGTCTGCACGAGCACGTCGATTCGCGCGAGATCGCGAGCGCGGTCCGTGCGCACGAGGGCAGCCTCGATGCCGCCGCCGCGCAGCTGGCAGAGGCGGCATTTGCTAACGGCAGCACGGACAACATCACGCTCCAGATCGTCCGTGTCGACGCGGTCGGCCCGAGTGATGCCAGCGCGATTCATGATCGCGGCGATGGCTTGCTTCCTCCGCCTCTTCCGCGAATCGGGTCCGAGCTCGACGGGTACCGGATCCTCCGCGAGATCCATGCGAGCCACCGCAGTCACATCTATCTGGCGACGGATATCGCGACGGGTACTCCGGTCGCCGTGAAAGTCCCTTCGCTCGACCAGCGCGCCGATCCTGCCTATCTGCAGCGGTTCGCGATGGAAGACTGGATCGCGCGCCGCGTGCAATCGCCGCACGTGCTCGCGGCTGCCGCCGCCGATCGCGACCGCAGCTTCCTCTACACCGTAACCGAGTACTTCGACGGGCAAACCTTGCGGCAATGGATGTTGGACAACCCGAACCGGAGTCTCGAAACGGTGCGGAGCATCGTCGAGCAGATCGCGAAAGGGCTGCAAGCGTTCCACCGTAGGGAAATGCTGCATCAGGATCTCCGCCCCGAGAACGTGATGATCGACGCCCATGGCACGATCAAGATCATCGACTTCGGCTCCGTCCGCGTCGCCGGCGTCGTCGAGGCGGCTCCGGACGCGTTCGGCGAAGAGATCCTCGGCACCGTGCAGTACGCGGCGCCCGAATATTTCCTCGGCATGATCGGGACCGAGCGGTCGGACCAGTTCTCGCTCGGCGTCATCGCGTACGAGCTGATCACCGGCCGTCTTCCATACGGCACGCAAGTGCCGCGCGCGCGAACGGCGAAGGCGCAATCCCGCCTTCAATACGTGCCCGCCAAGGCTGCGACCTACACCGTGCCCGATTGGATCGACGGAGCTCTGCGGCGCGCGGTGGACGCCGATCCGCGAAGGCGATACGAAGCGCTCAGCGAGTTCACGATGGACTTGCGTCGTCCCAACAGCGCCTACGTGCGAGAGTTCGTGCCGCTCGCAGAGCGGAATCCGGTACGCTTCTGGCAGGCCGTATCGCTCGTGCTGAGCATCGTGATCGCGTATCTCGTGTTGAGCTGAGCACGTCTTCCGAACGGTTTGCCGCCCTCCTCTGCCCCATACGCTGTCATTCGTAGCGCAGCAACGTCATCGGATCGATCCGCGACGCGCGCCGTAGCGGAACGAGGGCGGCGCCGGTTGTGACCGCCGCGAGCACGACCGCGGCGCCCGCGAGCGAGAATAGACCGGCTGCTTCGACGTACGCGTAGCTCAGCACGACCGCTTCGGCCCCGCCGTCGACCCGGATTCTGACGGAGCCTGCGCAACGCTTGTCGAAAGTCGCCGTTCAACTCGTCGATGCCGTTCTCCCAGCCTTGAGCAGCGAGTGTACACTCTCTGCTGGGGTGCATGACCAGCGCGTCTCTGCTCCGAGGAGGATCGATGAAACCGTCATACGTCGTTAGTTCGGCGCTCGTGCTGCTCGGCTGCTCCGCCCCGGCCATTGCTCATCACGGCACGTCCGAGTACCTGATGACGGAGGAGGTTTTGTTGACCGGAACCGTCAAGGAGTGGACGTTCGGCTTTCCGCACACGTGGCTCCTGCTCGATGTCACGGCGCCGGACGGCTCGGTCGCCGAATGGAGCATCGAGAGCGCTCCGCCGGGTTACATGTCGCGGCAAGGATGGTCAGCGGAGTCGCTCGAGCGCGGCGAAGAAGTCACCGTGCTGATTTCGCCGCTGCGTAATCACCGGGAGCCGAACCGCGGCATCCTCCTCGAGATCGATACCGCGGATGGGCCCGCGCTTGTCGTAAGGCCGCCGGGCCGGTTCGGCCGGCCCGCGAAGGCGCCGCGTTCCGACTGACGCTCGACGGCGATCGTACGGCGCTCGGCGGCGCTTGCGTCGAAAGCACTCCGGTTGTCACTGGAGCCGAGGGCTCCTCGATTTCCGCAAATCTTCCCTAATCACGAGGCGGCCAAAGCCAAGCCGCGCCGCGCACGCCGCTCGAGTCGCCGTGAACGGGCGGCAGCACTCGCGTCGTTACCGTCGGCGAGAAGACATGCGCCGGGAGCCGGTCCGGCACGAGGCGGTAAAGCGCGTCGATCTTCGAAAGCCCGCCGCCGAGCACGATCACTTCAGGGTCGACGATGTTGATCACGCTTGCGAGGGCGCGAGCGAGCCGCTCGGCGTAGACGTCCAGCATCGCTCGTGCCGCCCGGTCTCCCGACTCGGCTTCGGCAGCGATCTCGGTCGGTGCCAGCGCACGACCCGTCTGGGCGCGAGATTCCGCGGACAGCGCGGGGCCCGACAGAAACGTCTCGATGCAACCGTATCGCCCGCAATAGCACGGCCGGGCCGCGCGCTCCTCGTCGCTCGCCGCAGGCAACGGATTGTGTCCCCATTCGCCGGCAATGCCTTGAGCGCCTTCGAGCGCGCGGGCGCCGACGACGATGCCGCCGCCGACGCCCGTTCCGAGGATCACGCCGAACACCGGGTCGGCGCCCGCCCCTGCCCCGTCCACCGCCTCCGACAATGCGAAGCAGTTCGCGTCGTTCGCGAAGCGCACTTCCCTGCCGAGCAGAGCGCCGAGATCGACGTCGAAACGTCGGCCATTGAGCCAGGTCGAGTTCGCGTTCTTCACGACGCGGGTGATTGGGCAGATCGTGCCGGGCATGCCCACCCCCACCAGCGCTGGCTCGTCGAGCCCGGCCTCCAGCGAGAGCACGATCTCCCGGATCACGCGCAACGTCGCTTCGTAGTCGCCACGGGGCGTCGCATGCCGTTCCCGCGCGCGAACCATGCCTGCGTCGTCGAGCAACGCGCCCTCGATCTTCGTACCGCCGAGATCTATGCCGATGCGCATTAGGCAACTAACCGCGTAAATCCAGCGACGTCGCTAGCACGGCGTCCTCGTCTTGGCGAACGCAGGCGCTGGCTGCTCGGGTTCCTCGTGTACCCAGCGCTTCAGCGTCGCGAGCGCGCTCTCGGGCGTATCGACGTATTTGAAGAGCGCGAGGTCTTGCTCGGCGATCATGCCGTGGCGTACGAGAGCTTCGAAGTCGATGACCTCCCGCCAATAGCTTTCGCCGTACAGCAACACGGGGATCGGTTTCGTCAGCTTGCGCGTCTGCGATAGGGTCAGGATTTCGAAGACCTCGTCCATCGTGCCGAAGCCGCCCGGAAACGCGACCATCGCGCACGCGAGGTGCGCGAACCATAGCTTCCGCATGAAGAAGTAGTGGAACTCGAATCCGAGACCGGGCGTGATGTACGGGTTCGGCCGCTGCTCGTGCGGTAAGCCGATGTTGAGCCCGATCGTCCGACCGCCGGCGTCGTTGGCGCCGCGATTCGCCGCCTCCATGATGCCCCCGCCTCCGCCGGTGCACACGACGAACGGCTCGCAGCCGGGCTCGAGCGACAACGACCATGCGGTCACGAGGCGAGCGAGCTCTCGGGCCTCCGTATAGTAGCGCCCGAGCGGGCCGTCCTCGCGCAACCTGGCCGACCCGAAGAAGACGATCGTCTCTCGCACCTTTTCTCTGCGAAGCGCTTGGAGCGGATGCAGGTACTCCGCGAGGATGCGTAACGGCCGGCCCTCCTCGCTGTCGAGAAACGCCCTGTTGTAGTACGAGAGAATTGGATCAGTGTTCGTGATGCTCATTTCCAATACCGATTTTGGACGTGCTGGCAGCGTAACGCGGCAGGCTCCAGGTCGGGGCTTCACTCGCGCAGTGCCTCCGTGGGCGCGACACGCAGTGCTCGGCTCGCAGGCCCGAGCACTGCCAATGCGGCCACCAGAATCATGAACACTGCCGCGCCCGGCAGTACACCCGGCACGTCGCGACCGCCCATCTGGTCTATCGGCAGATAACGCGCGAGGGCTAAAGCGATCAAGGCGCCGAGCGCGGCTACTGCGCCGACTTGCAAGAACGCACGCCGAAACACGTTCGCGAGCAAACTGCGTGCCTGGGCTCCGACAGATCCCAGCTCTCCTTCTCGGTGACGAGATGTCGGCGTCCGGCCTTGGTGATCGAGTAGAAGCGCGCCTGCCGATTGTTCTCCGTAACCCCCCAGCTGCTTCGTATGAGCCCTCGCTGCTCGAGACGCATCAGACCCGGGTATAACGTTCCCATGTTCGGCCGCAGCGCACCGTTCGAGGCTTGCTCGAGACGCGCGCCGATCGCGTAGCCGTGCAGTGCGCCGAGAGAGGCCGCTCCCCGTTCGCGATAACGCCGCCCGTCGAAAGCCGATCGGAGAGTCCAGCTCAGAACCTCATTCGCGCACCGACGACGTAGCGGCGCCCCAGCACGTCATGCAAACCGGCATTCGTCTGGCCGGCGCCGCCAAAGTCCGAGAAGCCCGCTGCGATCGGCGGATCCTCGTCGAACAAATTCGTGATGTTGCCGAAAATCTCCCAGCCGAAGCCGCGGCTCGTCTCGACTTCATACGCAATGTTGAGGTCGGTATACCGCACGGAAGCGATCGAGTTGTCGTTGATCTGGATGCCTTCCACCTCATTGGCCCGCCGCAGGCCACTGTCGATCCAACGCTGTTGCAGGAAGAGGCTCAGTGGCCCACGGACGTAGCTCAAGTTGGCGGTGATCTTGTATTCGGGGAAGTCGAGCGCACCCACCTCGCCGACCCGATCGAACTTCGGTACACCGATATTGGTGATCGAGTTCTCGTCGAGCCAGCCGAGGAAAAGCCGCGCGCCGAGCACTTCGCCGCCACCGAAGAGGTTCAGCTCTCTCGAGTAGCTGACCTCGAGATCGGCACCCGAAACCCGCGCCTCGTTGATGTTGAGGTACAGGTTGTCGACGTGCAGGATCAGATTGGTGACCGGGTCGCGCTGGATCAGCGCGCAAAGCTGCACCGCACCGGCCCAGCAATCGTCGACGATGCGCTGCGACGTCAGCTGGCCGATCGCTCCGTTGATCTTGATGTCGTACCAATCGGCAGAAATCGCCAAGCCGTCCGCCCAGGACGGCTGATAAACGACGCCGAACGTGACCGTATCGGCCTCTTCCGGAGCGAGATTCGGATTGCCGCCGACATTGCCGCCGGCCGAAACCTGCTCGTTGTTGTTGGCCGGATCGCGCACGTTTTGCGGCGACCCTTGCCGATCGAGCCGCTCCGCGAGCGTCGCCGCCCGCACGTCCCGCGACTTCGTCGCGCGCACGCGCACGGTGTCATTCACGGTCCAGTCGAGGCCCCACTTCCACGCGTTGATGTTACCGCTGCCCGAATAGTCGGCCCAGCGCGTCGCGAGCGACAGGTTCAGTTGATCGACGAGCGGCCTATCGGCTACGAGCGGCAACAGGGTCTCGCCGAAGATTTCTTTCACGTCGAGCTTGCCCTTGATGTTCGGGAAGTTCGAGAACGCGAAGCCCGTCGGTCGAGTGACATAGCCGCTCGGGATGCCCTGGATGCCGTTCGCAGGGTCGTTCGGCCGAACGATGATGTTCGGATCGCTCGCCGGATTCGTGATGTCCTCGACGATCTGGAACACGCTCTCCTCGCGGTACGACGCGCCGAATGCGAGCATCACCGGGCCCGCGCCCCAGCCTTCCCACGCCTCACCGTCGATCGAGAACTCGAACATCCGCTGCGTCGTCAGCGATCGGGGCACCTTGTCTGCGCCGGCCCAGTAGGTCGCCATAATCCCTTGCTCGTAGCCGTCGTCGCTCAACCCTGTCGATGAGATGTAGAGCGGCGTTGTGATCAGACGCGGCGTCGTGTACTGGCCGGTGACGTAATTGATCGCCTCCTGCGATGCCCGTCCCGCGCCGAACAGGTTGATCGGCACGCAGTCCTGGTAATCAGGATGCCCAGCGAGCTTCGCACGGCACACGATCTCCCCTGTCGCCGGGTCGCGCACCGCATCGAGCGCCTGGAAGAGCAGATCCGTGCGTGTCCAATTCGACTGGCGAATCACGCGCGTGTTCTCGCCGTACTGAGCGTACGCCGAGGCCCGCCAGCCGTCGAAGAATCCTCCGCCCGCAAGCTCGAGGTCGAAACCCAAGGTCGCGGAACGCATCTCGTTGGAGATGATCACGCGATTCGTCGCGAGGTCCGCCGAGCTTGCATAGCGGGAGAACCCGAACGACTCGAGTCCCTCGTCGATCATGATCTGCCGGAGGTCCTCCGGCAGGAACGCGTTGTCTCGATAGATGGTCGCCTGCCACGCGGTCGGGAACATCACCGCCGGCGTATTCGCCTGGAGAAGCTCGTTCTCGCCGAGAAGCCCTTGAAAGTATACCGTCAGCCGATCGTTGACCTCCCAGTCGAGGTAGGAGAACAGGCTATTGCGCGAGCTCTCCGTCGCGAGTTGTGCAACGTACGGATCCGCACCGGCGTTGTAACCCGTGCCCCCGTTCGCGATCGACTGCGAGTTCGTGCCGCGGCCGACTGCAGCGAGATCGCTGACGACGAACGGCGCAACGCTGCCGTCCGGGAGAAACATCAGCCGATCGAGCGCCGAGCCCGGTTGGTTGATCAGACCACCGTCCGTATAGCGGGTCGAGACGACGTTCGGCGCAATCAGATTCATCGGACCGTTCGGATCCGGATTCGTGACGATTCCCCAACCCTGGTACCAGCCGCGATCGTCGTATCCACGCGCGCCGTCCTGGTCGTAGTAGTCGCCGGCGAGCAGCAGATGCATTCGTTGACCGATCGCCTTGCCGAACGCGACGGACACCTCGTAGTTCTCGTTGTCGCCGCGGTCGGTCTGGCCGGTCTGCGCGTGCCACTCGATGCCTTCGAAGTCGGTATTCAGAATGAAGTTCACGACTCCGGCGACCGCGTCGGTGCCGTATGCCGCAGACGCGCCGCCGGTCACGATCTCGATGTTGCTGATCAGCGGCTCGGGGAACACGTTGATATCCGTCGAGCCGAGCCGGCTCGACGGCACTACGCGTCGCCCGCTCAGCAGCGTAAGCGTCCGGTTCGGGCCAAGGCCGCGAAGGTCGAGGTTTCCTGCGCCCGGAGACGAGTTAAAGAACCCCGGCTGATCAGGGTTGCTGTTCCCGTAGAACTGCGGCAGCTGACTCAGCGAATGGATGACGTTGCCGGGCGCCATCCGCGCGAGCTCGACGCTCGTCACGGTCGTGACGGGCGTCGGCGTATTCATTCCGCTCCGCGTCGCGATACGGGATCCGGTGACGGTCACTTCCTCGATCGCGTCCGACTGTCCCTGAGCACTCGCCCGTTCCGAGACAGCCAATGCAGATACGATCGAGCAACCCAACAGAACATGAACTCGCTTAAGAACCGGCATAGTTTGAACCGGCATAGCACTCCCCCCTTCGCACTTCCTGTCGCTAGCGGCGTCTCAGCGCGTACCGTCGGCCGGATCGCCTCGTTCCACCATCCACTCGCGTAGCACCGCGGCCGCGTGTGCGTGGACCGGTGCACCGCCGACCAAACGTCCTCCCTGCATGCGGCCGAGCGCGGCATCCACCGGCAGCACGCCGTCCGCGTCCTGCGCATGGAGATCTGCGCCGTTCTCGACGAGGAACTTCGCCACCTCGGTCCAGCCCCAAGACGCCGCGGCATGCAGCGCCGTGCGACCGTGATCGTCCCGCGCGTTAATGTCGGCCCCGCCCGCGAGCAATGCTTTCAGCGCTGCGATCGAGCGCTGCTCGACGTCCGGCGTGTCGAACGTTCCGCGCGTGTCCGTAGGACGCGAGTCGAGCCCGGCCGCCGCCATCAGCGGCGTCACGCCGCCGATCTGGGTACGCGTAATCTGGCCGAGGTTCGGCAGGTCCGGATGCGCGCCGTAACGCAGCAGCAGCTCGATCGCGGGCACGTCGAATCCTTTCGCGGCTCGCAGCAGCGGCGTCGCGCCGATGGAAAGGAGCAAGTCCTTGCCGCGGTCGTCCTGGATCGCGCGCCACATCGGATTCAGCTTCAGCTGCGCGTTCGGGTTCGCGCCCGCTTCGAGGAGAATCTCGATCAGCTCTAGGCTCGTCGTGCGATCGGTGGACGGACGGTCCGGCCAGCCGCCGTGCGGCAGCGTATTCATGTCGACGGCCATATAGAGCGACGTACGGCCTCGCCAGTCCCATTTGTTCGGATTGGCGCCATGCTCGAGCAGCGCGCGGGCAACGTCGAAATGCAGGTTCGTGATCGCCACGATCAGCGGCGTCACGCCCTCCTCGTTCGCGATGTCTGGATCGGCTCCGGCTTCAACGAGCGCGACGGCGCAGTCGACACACCCGTGCCGCGCGGCATACATCAGCGCGGTCCAACCGCCCGGCGGCCGCCATTGCGCGCGCGGCTCGGCGCTGACCTGCCGCTCCCAGCGGTTCAGCAACGAGCGGACGTCCGGGTCCGCGCCGTGCTCGAGCAATAGACGAATCATTGCGGCCTGGCGCTGCGCGGCGGCCCACATCAGCGCTGTCTGTCCGCGCCAGCGCTCGACTGCATTCGGGTTCGCGCCGCGCTCGAGCAGCAGTCGCGCGGCGTCGAGATTGCTGCTGCGTGCGACGACCATCAATGCCGTCTGGCCGTCGTCGTTCGGAGATTCGACGTTCGCGCCGGCGTCGAGTAATGCTTTCATCACTCGCGAGTTGCCCTTCACCGCGGCCTCGAGCATCGGCGACGAGCCGTACGCGTTCACGGCGGCAGGATCGGCGCCGGCTGCGAGCAGGCGACCGACGAGCTCCTCGTCGTCGTGATAGACGGCCCAGTGGAGCACCGTTGTGCCGTTCGGCTCGGTCGCGGTCGGATCGGCGCCCGCGTCGAGCAGCGCGACGGCGGCGGAGCGGTCGTTCGCAGCAGCGGCGTGAAGCAGATCGGATGCGCGAACGGTAGTCGGGGCGCTCACGGCGAGCGCGCACGCGACGACTGCCGCCGCAGCCGCGAGTCTCATACTTCCGCGATCTCCGCGGTGCTGTCGCCGAACGTGTCGACGTTTACGCCGGCCCGATTCAGCAACGTAAGCCACAGGTTCGCGATCGGCGTGCGCTCTGCGCAGCGAATATGCCGATTGCCTTGCAGCGTTCCGCAGCCGCCGCCGACGATCGCCGGCGTCAGCGGGAAATGATCGTGACGTGCACCGTCGCTCATGTTGCTGCCGAAGACCAGCATCGAGTGGTCGAGCACAGTGCCGTCGCCGTCCGGCATGGCGGCGAGCTTCGCGACGAACTCCGCGAAGACCTCGACGTGATAACGCTCGAGTCGGGCCAGCGAATCCATCTTCAGCGGATTGTTGTTGTGATGGGAGAGCGGGTGGAAAGCCTCCGTGATGCCGAGATGCGTATACGCCTGATTGCTGACCTCGGCCGCCATCATGAAGCTCGCGATCCGCGTGATGTCGGCCTGGTACGCGGTCGCGATGATGTCGAACATCAGCCGCAGACGCGAGTCGAAATCCGGAACGCCCGCCGGGAACTCGGGCAGCTCGAGGTCGTCGAGATCGCTTTGGGCCGCCGCCGCCGCACGTCGCTCGATTTCCCGCACGCTGTCGAGATAGGTATCGAGCACGACTCGATCCGCTGCACCGAGTGTCCGTTCGAGGTCGGCGGCGTCCGCCATCACCATGTCGAGCACGCTTCTGAAATTTCGCTTGATCGAATCGCGTTCCTCGGGCGTGCTGCCCTGCCCGAACAGGCGCCGGAATACCTGCTGCGGATTCGATTCCATCGGCAGCGGCACGGTCGGCGAGCGGAAAGAGATCGTGTTGCCGAAGCTGCAGCCGTAAGTCCCGTCGCAGGCGGCGCTGCCGCCGCGAGGCTCGGTCGCCACCTCGAGCGACGGGAACGGAGTGTCCTGGCCGATCGCGGCCGCGGCGATCTGATCGACGGTCACGCCGCCGTATGGCGCGTGGCTCTTTCGCGGCGGCACGCAGGACAGCCACGTGCCGGGCGTGATCGCGTGGACGGCCGAGCTTTCCGCGGGCTTGTTACCGAGCCCGCTTACGACCGTAAGGTGCGTGCGAAACGGCGCCAGGGGCTCGAGGATCGGCGATAGCGCGAAGCCGACGCCGTCTTCGGCGGGCACCCAGCGGTCATTGATGAAGCCGTGAGGCAGGTAGAAAAAGCCCATCCGCAGCCGCGGCGCGGCCGGAGTCTCTGCGAGCGCCGTCGCAGCCGGCACCATTGCGTCGAGCAACGGCAGAGCGAGCGCCGCCCCGGCGCCGCGCAGAAACGTTCTGCGAGGCAAGTGCTTCTTGGTGAGATACATACCGCCGACTCCCTACACCGACTTCAATGGCCACTGGCCTCGGGCGACTCGTCGCCCGGCACGCTCGTCATCATGAAAGGATCGCTGCGCGCAATCTCTTTCACGATTGAGTAGAACCGATAATCCTCGGCGGCGGCACGGCGTACGATCGCCCGCACCGCCGGCATGTCGTAGTGCTCGAGCGTGCGTCCCAGCGCGAACATCAGGAGCCGCTCCACGAAGGTCTGCACGAACCGGTCCGGCTGTTCCAACAGCGCGGCCCGAAGGTCATCAGGGCTGCTGACGACGCGCCCGTCTACGAGCTTGTCGGACGCGTCGATCGGGGTGCCGGCGTAGCGGTCGACGTCGCGCCACTCTCCGATCGCATCGAAATTCTCGAGCGCCATGCCGAGCGGATCGATCACGGCATGGCACTGGCTGCACGACGGCAGCTCGCGGTGCTGCTCGAGGCGCTCCCGCACCGTGGTCGCTTTGCCGCCCGGCGGATCTGCGAGGTTGGTCTCGACGCCCGGCGGCGGTGCCGCCGGCGGCGTTCCGATCAAGTTCTCCATGATCCACGCACCGCGCAGCACGGGCGATGTGCGGTCCGGGTACGACGTGACGAGCAGCACGCTGCCCTTGCCGAGTAGTCCCCAGCGACTCGAGTCCTCGAGCTCGACCTGACGAAAGCCGGAGCCGCGTACGCTCGGGATGTCGTAATGCCGGGCGAGGCGCTCGTTCACGAACGTATGCTTCGCCGTCAGGAGCTCCAGCACGCTGCGGTTGCCGCGCAGAATGCTATCGACGAAGAGCTCCATCTCGCGGCGAAAGGCTTCGCGCAAGTCCTCGTCGAAGCTCGGGAAGAGCCGCGTATCCGGATCGATGTGGTCGATTCCGCCGACGTTCAGCCAGTTGAATGCGAAGTGCGTGATCAGCGATCGTGAGCGCTCGTCCGCGAGCATCCGCTCGATCTCGGCGTCGTACACGTCCAGGCGATGCAGCTCGCCTCGCTCTGCGAGCTCGGCAAGCTCCGCATCCGGGCCTTGGCTCCACAGGAAGAACGACAGGCGTGTCGCGAGCTGGCCGTCGTCGAGCGGGTAAACCGCGCCCGGCGGCGAATCGGCCGGCGGAGCAAATGTTCGGTACAGAAACTTAGGGCTGCTCAGGATCGCCGCGATCCCCGTCTGGATGCCGCCTTCGAAGCCGGCTTCGGCCGCTCCTGCTTCGTAGAAGCCGAGCAGCGTCTTGACCTCCGACTCGGTGACCGGGCGTCGAAAAGCCTTGGCCGCGAGATCGCCAAGGATGCGCTCGGCGCACGGCGCGGCTTCCTCTTCGCTGCGCGGGCGGCACGAGAAGATCGCGCGCCGGCTCGGCGTATCGGCGATGCCTGTCACCTGGAGCGGCCCCAGGATCTCGATCGCGGCGATCAGCGGCACGGAATCGACGCCTTCGCCGGGCCGCAGCGGCTCGAGCTCCGCGTCCGACTCGGCGAACGTGCGAGCGATGAACGCTGCGCCGATCTCGTGCGGCCCGGCCGTAATCGGCACGCGAATGTTGCGGAACCGAGCCTGGATCGCCTGTACGGCCTGGATCTGCTGCTGATCGACGGCCTTCAAATCCTCGGCGCCGCCGAGCGCATCGCGAAAGATCTCGCGGCCGTCGATCGTGACGATCGCTTCGTGCCGGTATTCGAGCCAGCCCGTCGGGTACGACCGTAACAGCGACCCGCCGCTCGACGACATCAGCAGGCTGATCTCGTACTCGCCGTCGGCCGGGAAATGATAGGTCACGACCGCGCCGCCCCGCGTGCCGAGCGGCAAGGCTTCGACGTGCACGGTCTGATTCACCTCGGCCGGCACCGTGAAGACCTCGTAGCTCGGCCGCGCCGCGGTGTTGCCGACCGCCGCAATGCTGACGTCACGAGCGGCCGTCAAGTACTGTTCGATGAAGGTGGGCGAAACTTGGAGAGCGGCCGCGATATTCGTGAAGCCGTGGCTCTCCGGGTCCTGCGGCAGCAGCGCCTCGGCGTCGATATCGAGGGCGAGCAGCCGCTTGATCTCTGTTGCGTACTCCACACGATTCAAGCGCTGGAGCACGACATGACCGGGCCGCTCAGCGGCCGCAGCGTCGAGCGTCGCCTCGAGCCACCCGATCGCTCGATTGAGCTCGTCTCGCTCCGGCTGCGCTGCGCCCGGCGGCGGCATCGTGCGACCGCGCAGCTTGCGCACGGCCGATTCGAAGATCTCGGGCCTGTGCGTGATGCCGTCAGTGCCCAATGCGTCGAACGCGATGTCGGCTGTCAGGTCCAGACGGTTGTGGCAGTCGACACAGTAGTGATCGATGAACGCCCACTGCTCCTCGGCCGACTCCGACGGCGCAAGGCGCACTCCGACATAACCGGCAATCGCGACGAGCGCCGCTCCGGCCCCGAGCAACAGGAAACGAGCTCGCGGCGCTTTCGATGTCATCGCTTAGATCGGCCTTGGCGAAAGGGCGAACACGTGCGCCCACAAACCTTTGTAACCGTTCGTCACGAACAGCCGGGGATCGCCCCAGTCGGCATCGAAGTCCTTCGTTGCGCCGGCCGCAAGCATCTCCGCGGCGCTCATTCCCATGCTCATCATCTCCATCATTCGTTCAGTGACGGACGCCAGCATGTCGCGCTCGGACTGCACGTGCGCGCGGGCGACGACCGGCCCGTGGCCGGGCACGATTCGCGTATCCGCATCGGCGAGATCGAGCAAGATGTCGCAGGCATCCATTACGCCGACCGGCCAGCCGCCGGTCGAGTAGTCCGATACGGGGTACTGGCCGACCGAGACGGTATCTCCGACGACGAGAACATTGGCGCGCCGAAAATAGACGTAGATGTCGCCGTCAGTGTGCGCGCGCGGCAGGTACCCGAACTCGATGTCCTCGCCCGCAAGGGCCATTTCGCCGGATGTGTAGAAGGTTTCCGTCGGCAACGCTTCGGGCGGACGTGGCCCGTAGTTGCGATCCTCCCACTCGACGTAAAACTCACCGCCGAGCCACAGCTTCGTGTTCTCGTGAGCGAAGATCGGCGCGCCGCCGCTGCGTAGCGCCGCGTTGCTGCCGGTGTGATCGTAGTGCCAGTGGGTATTGAAGTGGGCGAGCACCGGGCGGCCGTTCCCCCGAACGAGCTCGAGCAGGGATGGCGAGTGTTCTGCCGAGCCGCCGTCGACCATCACGATGCCGTCGCTCCCTTCGAGGACGACGACGTTGCCGCCCGCTCCGCTGACGACGCGCACGTTTTTCGCGACTTCGACAACGTCGAGCTGAGACGCAGGCTGAGAAATACTTAGTCGTGGTAATAAAACGAGGCTGGACACGCCGCCAACGACGAAACGCCGCCGGTCGATGCAAACACGTGCCGCCATCTCACTCCCCCCGGAACGGGACGTGTATACATTAACCGAGAGGCTGACGTGTCTGCTAGAAGCAGAGCGATGCTAAGTGACTAGTAACTCATCAAGGTTATTCCACGAATCATACTAGTGTGAGTCACAGGATGATCCAGACATCGTTGTGCTTTCAGGGCTCCTGTCATCGACGCACGATCAAGTGCATCGCCGCCTCCGTGGACACGTGCTCCTGCACTTCGTAGCCGAGCGCTGCAAGATCGAGGCCCTCGAACAGTGGTTCGCCGCGCCCGAGCAGGATCGGCGATATCGCCACGTGCATCTCGTCGATCAGCCGCGCCTGTAGATACTGACGGATAGTCGCTACACCTCCGCCGATTCGCACGTCCTTACCGTTCGCTGCGGCCCGAGCGCGCTCGAGCGCAGCCTCGATGCCGTCGGTGACGAAATGGAAGACGGTCGCACCCTGCATCTCCAAAGGCGGACGCGGGTGATGGGTGAGCACGAAGACCGGCACGTGGTACGGCGGATTATCGCCCCACCACCCCTTCCACTCGTGATCCGGCCAAGGTCCGCGCACCGGTCCGAACATGTTGCGGCCCATGATCCACGCGCCGACGTTCTCGAACGAGCGCGCCGCGAAATCGTTGTCGACTCCGGTCGTGCCGCTCTCGCGTCCAAGCACGTCTCGCTGAAAAGTGAGAGTCGGAACGAGCCAGCCGTGCAGTCGATCGCCGCCGCGGCCGAGCGGGAAATCGCGGCTTTGCTCCGGCCCGGCGCCGAACCCGTCGGCTGAGACCGTGAACGCGTTTACGCGAACTTTGGACATGTTCCCTCCTCCTTGATCGTTCGACGCCGATCGAGACGACTTGACCGCCCGGATTAAAGTGTACCACTATACCGGTACACTTTAACTCTGCCGCTACCGCCTCGGAATGGATATCAATATCGATTTGTCGAACGGAGTGCCGATCTATCGACAGATCGTCAACCAGGTCAAATATCTGATCGCTTCCGGGCTGCTGCGCCCCGGCGAGGAGCTTCCACCGATCCGCTCGCTCGCGCTGCAGCTGAAGGTGACCCCGAACACCATCGTGAAAGCCTACGACGAGCTCGAAACGTCGGGCATCGTGCACAAGCGGCGCGGCTCGGGCACGTACGTTTCCGAGGCGCGGTCGCTGCTCGCGCACCGGGAGCGGCGCCGCATCATCGAGCAACGGATCGATGCGCTGCTCGCCGAGGCACACCAGCTGAATTTCACGGTAGAGGACATCGAAAAGATCTTGCGTGAGCGTCGCCATGCAATGAAGGCGGATCACGACGCCCGCCGCGCGCGCGAAGGGAGATAGGCATGGCACAGACCATCGTCCCGAACGGCGCCGGCAAGACCACCCTGATCAAGCATCTGCTCGGGCTGCTCCGCGCGCAGCGCGGAACCGTGCGTGTATTCGGACTCGATCCGGTTCGCCATCCCGCTGCTCGAAGAAGTCGTGCGTATGTCCGACCATCTGACGATACTGCATCAGGGGCGGGTCACGATGAGCGGCCCTCTGTGACGGTCGGACCGTACCGGGTTCGCAGTATCGCATCCGATCCGACTGGAATCTGTTACGCTCTGGCTGGCGTCCCCCCTCGATAGATAAAAGGTAATCGGCAATGTGGAACTCGATGCCCGGCGTCTTGATCATCTGCCTGACTATCGGCTGGGTGCTGACGACGTGGATTCGTGCGAAGCACGGCTATCCGGTGGAAGACACTCTTGGCGGCACGACAACCCGTATAAGCCCGAAAGAATCCGAGAAGCTGCTCAACCAGCAGCTCGCTGAACGTGATGCGAAAATCGCGAACCTCGAAGAGCGCGTACGTGTGCTCGAGCGGATCGTCACGCGGCGCTCGGAGCTCGACGAGGAGTTCGACCGGCTCCGCGCCTGAGCACGACGGACGTCGAGTCGACTCGTTCTCGCAGGAGGACGCCGCTTGGCTACAGACCGAGCGCGTACAACAGCGTGTCGTTGTACATGATCATCCTGCCGAAGAAGATCACGCCGATCCACGCAACGAGTGAGACAGACGCGACGAGCTTGGCTGCGAAAGGAGCATCGCCGTCGCTCGTCACGGCGTCCGCGGCGCGCGCGAAGCCGCCGAAGTAGAACGCGAGCACATTGATTCCGGCGATCAGCACCAGCAGCAGCTTGATCTGAAATGAAAGGTTCGTCAGATACTCGATCGGACCGCCGACCGGATTTCCGGCAATGAAGACGATGCCGGTCAGGACATTGATCACGAATCCCGCAATGCCGAACGGCAGGTAACGCTCGAGGCCGCGGATCGGCACACCTTTGAATGCGCCGAGAATCCGCAGATCGGCTGCGCCGACGGTGCCGATCAAGAGCGCCATGCCGAAGAAATGCAGGATCTCGCAAACCGGCCAAACCAGATCGTATGCGTTGACGAACTCGTCGATCTGCAATGCCGAGAGCCAGCTTGCCAGCGTTTCCATGCGGCACTCCTCAAGCGAACCAGCTGGCGACCATCCCCGGATACTCCGTTAGCCGACCCGCTACGATCGCAGCGCTCCACAGCACGAGCGCGCCGACGGCGAAGATGCGGGCTCTGTGACTCGACGCCGCTTCGGCGAGCCCTTCGGGCGCGTCGAAGACACGCGAACGAGTCATCTCGAGGTTGATCATCGCAAGCGCAATCAGCGCTAGCTTCAGCAGGAACATCCAGTTCGTGATGTCATTGCTGAAGTTGGCGGCGAGCAGTGACAGGCCGGATAACGCGTTGATCGTGAACCCGGCGTACATCCACGGGAAGAGCTTGCGCATCGGTGCGAGCGGGATTTCCGCCGGGAAGCCGAGCAGGCGCAGCGCGAGGACCGTGTTGAGTCCGACGACGATCGCGAGGCCGATCGCATGCAACGAAAGCACCGTAGTGTATGCGAAGATCGATGGCGACTCGCGCACCCAGGTTGCGTACGCGCTGTTCTCGATGGCTGCAATGAAGTCCACGTTGCTGCCCCGATCGTGCCGAGATCTCGTCGCAGGTGACTGCCGAGTTCTTGGACCGCGCGCAACGGGAAAAAATTCCGCAGACTTTGTCGGTGCTTGCCGCTCACGACGCCCACGGCCGGCATCTGCTGCCGCTCGCCGGCGCTTAAAGCGTTCTCTTAGTTGCGGGCATGAGGCGCAAGCAGAGTCCGACGCGAGGCTCCTCGGACAGGAGCCTCGACCTGTCGCCGGACCAGCGGCTCAGGCGCTCAGCCCGTGGCTACTCGCTCGATTCGGCTTTCCGAAGCGCCACGGCGTTGATGCAGTAGCGAAGGCCGGTCGGCGGCGGCCCATCCGGAAACACGTGTCCCAAGTGCGCATCGCAGACGTTGCACGTCGTCTCGATGCGCTCCATGCCGTGACTCGTGTCGAGATGATAGGCCACGACGTCGAGCGCTAGCGGCGCGGTGAAGCTCGGCCATCCGGTCCGACTGTCGAACTTGGTCGTCGAATCGAACAGCGGCGTGTCGCAGCAAATGCAGTGATAGCGGCCGGGCTCGAACAAGCCGCAGAGCTCGGAGCTGAACGGCCGCTCGGTGCCTTTGCGGCGGGTGACGTCGTACTGCTCCTGCGTCAGCTGGCTCCGCCACTCGTCATCGCTTTTCTCGACGCGCCGCGGCGGTGCGACGTTGCCGCGCCGCGCGCGTTCGACCACGTCGTGCCACCTCAAGCCCGTTACGTCTTCCATTCGTGCGTTCATGTCCACTCTCTCGGCAGGCCGCCCGATCCCGGACGGCTGTTGCTCATATTGCGTCAATGTATCCATTGAACGTCCTGACGCCCCCTCGCGTCTAGTGCGGGCGCGCAGGCGCGTTGCGATACGCGCGAGTATCGCCCCGCTCGCCTGACGATCGGCCAAACTTGGTCGATCGCACTCGAGCCGGTATTCTGAACCTCCAATCAATTTCGGCGCGCTCGAGATGACCACTACCTGGCCGCAGCTCGACTACGTGTCCTGGCGTGATACCTGCGCCGCGTTACATCTTTATACACAGGTGATCGGCAAGTATCGGCTCGCGCGGTCGCCGTGGGTCAATCACTCGTGGCACGCGACGTTCTACGTGACCGCCCGCGGTCTGACGACCTCGCTGGTCCCAGACGAGCCGGTAGGTATCGAAGTCTCGATCGATCTGATCGACCACGTCGTGATCGGCTCCGCAACGAACGGGCGGACATCGCGCTTCGACCTCGGTCCGATGACGGTCGCCGACTTCCACGGCCGCTTCGTCGATCTCGTCAGAGCGCTGGGCGGGACACCGAAGCTGAACGGCCGGCCGAACGAGATCGCGGACGCCACGCCGTTCGCAGAGGACCGACGTCCGAGGCCGTACGACGCGGACGCAGTCACCCGCTTCTTTCAGGCGCTCGCGCGAATCGATCTCGTATTCCAGCGCTTTCGCACCGGGTTCGTCGGCAAGAGCAGCCCGGTGCACTTCTTCTGGGGCAGCTTCGATCTCGCCGTGACGCGCTTCTCCGGGCGGCGGGCGCCGCCGCACCCGGGCGGTATCCCGAACTTGCCGGACGAAGTCACCCGCGAGGCATACAGTCACGAGGTATCCTCTGCGGGCTTTTGGCCCGGCGGCGGCAGCCACATCGACTACCCCGCGTTCTACGCGTATGCCTACCCGGCGCCTTCCGGATTCAAGGACGCTGCCGTCGCGCCGGCGGAAGCGTTCTACGAAGACCGGCTCGGCGAGTTCCTGCTCCCTTATGACGCAGTGCGCGCATCGGCGAGCCCGGAAGACAGCTTGCTGGCGTTCCTACAGAGCACGTACGAAGCCGCGGCCGTGGCCGGCGCTTGGGACCGGGCCGCGCTCGAATGTCCGCTCGGCGAGCCGGCCCGTCCCCGGCCGATTCGATCGGGCCTGAGCCCAGCTTCGAACCAAAACGGTGCGCGGCGTCAGTAGCCGGCGGTCAGCCGATCCGGATAACAATAGAGCCAACGCTCACCCGGCTCTGCGGATGCGACGACCGGATGACCGGTGATCTGGGCGTGCCGTGTTGCGTGTCGGTTCGGCGAGCTGTCGCAACAGTGCGTTCCTCCGCATGCTTGGCACGTACGAAGGTGAACCCAGGAATCCCCGGTCTTTACGCATTCGTCGCATTCGAGGCGCTCTGCCTGCCGGATGGTCGTGATCTCGGTCAGGTGACTGCACGGGTTTGATGACGGCATCGATGTCTCCAAGATTCGCCCGACGATGGTGACACAATTCTTCGAGCGTCGAACCATTCGCTCGGTTCGTTCTTAGCAAAAGATGGGAAGCTCAACAGGAACATGGAGCACGACACTACTCGCCTCGACCGACCGGTAGACGAAAGCGAGGACCACATCCTCGGACCGAGCAACGCGCCGATCACGCTCGTCGAGTACGGAAGCTACGACTGCCCCCACTGCCGAGCCGCGAACGAGCGGATCAAGGCGGTGCGTAACGAGCTCGGCGATCGCTTGCGTTACGTGTTCAGACACCGGCCGATCACCGGCAGCGAGATCGCGCTGCGGGCGGCCGAGCTCGTCGAGACGGCCCAGTCGCCGGAGCAGTTCTGGAAGGCCCACGTCACGCTGATGACACGCTCCGAGACGCTGACCGATGACGACCTGCGGGTCGTCGCGGAACAGCTCGGCGGCGACGACGTGATCGGGAAGCCCGAGGTGCAGGCCGCCGCGAAGGCGAGAGTCGCCCGCGACATTGCGAGCGCGAAAGCGAGCGGCGTGCGCTTCACGCCGACCTTCTTCATCAACGGCCGCCGCTACGACGGCGCATGGGACGAGAGCTCCTTCGCCGACGCGATGCTAGGCACCCTCGGGTACAAGGTGCGCCTCGCCGCGCTCAGCTTCGCGGCCTGGGCGCCTTCGGCCGGTGTGCTGCTGCTCCTCGCGACCGTGCTAGCGGTCGCGATCTCGAACTCCGGGCTCGCGCAGTCGTTCGAGGCGCTCTGGGAGACTCCGTTCCGGCTCGCATTCGGGGACGCTGCATTCGAGCTGACGTTGCGGGAATGGATAGACGATGCGCTGTTGTCCGTCTTCTTCCTCGTCGTCGGGCTCGAGATCAAGCGCGAGCTCAGCGTCGGCCATCTCGCGCAGCGCGCGTCGGCGGCACTGCCGATCGCGGCGGCGATCGGCGGCATGGTGCTTCCCGCCCTTCTTTACGTCCTGATCGTGCCGTCCGGCGGGGCATGGACGCATGGTTGGGCGGTACCGATGTCGACGGACACGGCGTTCGCGATCGCGCTGGTCGCGATGCTCGGGCGCAGGGTGCCGGTGGAGCTGCGGATCTTCTTGACCGCGGCCGCGATCGTCGACGATATCGGCGCGATCCTCGTCGTCGCGCTGTTCTACTCCGAAGGCGTCCAGATCCCGTGGCTGTTCTGCGCGGTGTTCTTCACGCTGCTGCTGGTAATGCTGAATCGATCCGGCGTCTATCGGGTGATGCCATATATCGCGGTCGGGATCGCGCTTTGGGCCGCCGTGCACGCGGCCGGCCTTCACGCGACCCTCGCCGGCGTCGTCCTTGCGGCGTGCATTCCGGCACGTCCGCCGGCGAACTTCGAGACGCTTGCGCGGCAAGCCGATGCGATTCTGACGGACGAAGCGCGCCATCGCGGGGAGGCGCTTCGCTTCGGCCCATCGGAGCCCGCGCTGCGCGCGCTCGACGCGATCCATGATCGGCTGATGAGCCCCACCGAGCGTCTCTTGCGCACCGTTTTCCCGCAATCGAGCTTCATCGTGCTGCCGGTGTTCGCGCTCGCGAACGCCGGCGTCGAGCTGAGCGACGACGTGTTCGCCGGGCACGAGTCCCTGATCCTCGCGATCGCGGCGGGGCTCGTCGTCGGCAAGCCGGTGGGTTTTATCCTGATGGCGGCGCTCGCGGTCCGGCTCGGCGTCGCCGTGAAGCCGCAGGCCTACTCGTGGCGACAGCTCGTCGGCGCCGGCTCCCTTGCCGGTATCGGCTTCACGATGGCGCTGTTCATCGCCGGGCAGGCTTATGCGCTCGACACGGAGTTTGCGGCCGCGAAAGTCGCCGTCTTCGCGGCGTCGTTGATTTCCGCGCTGATCGGCGTGCTGCTGCTGTGGAAGCCCTCCCCCGAGGAAGCCGTCGATCCAAGTGCCGCCGTCGAAGCCCGAGTCACCGAGGTGACCGACGCGTCAGCCGACCCCACGGCGACGGCCCACTCGCATGCCGGCTAGCGAAGCCGAATAGCTAACGCAACGGCTTCACGCTCAGCGGCAACCCCAACGCTTCATAAGCGCGTCGATCGACGACGAAATCCGTGAACCAGTTCGGATAAAGCGGCGTCGGCTTCGTCGCCGCGTCGAGCTCGGCAAGATCCTCGTCCGCAAGCTGCACGCGGGCCGCGCCGAGATTGTCGCCGAGCTGTGCCGCGTTCGACGCTCCGATCAGCACGGACGACACGCCGGGCCGCGTCAGCAGCCAGGCGATCGATACCTGCGCGGGCGACGCTTCGTGCTTCGCGCCGATCGCACGTAACCGATCGACCAGCTCGTAGCCCCGCTCGCGATCGTACGGCAGGAAATCGAATCCGCCGAGCCGATCTCCGCTCCCGCCTTGCGGCTGCGACCGCGTGTACTTGCCGCTCAGGAAGCCGCCGGCGAGCGGGCTCCAAACCATGATGCCGATGCCCGCATCCACGCAGAACGGCACGACCTCGTGCTCGATATCGCGACCGAGCAGCGAGTAGTACATCTCGGCCGCGCGGAACTGCGCGCAGCCCCGCGCCTGCTGCATCCCGACCGCTTTCGCGGCCATCCACGCCGGCCAGTTCGAGAACCCGACATAGCGTACCTTGCCGTGCCGCACGAGATCCTCGAGCGCCGCAAGCGTTTCGTCGACGGGCGTAAGCCGGTCGACCTTGTGGACGAGATAAACGTCGATGTAATCGGTGCCGAGCCGCTTCAGACTCTGCTCGGCGGCAGCGAGGATATTCCGGCGGGAAAGGCCGCTCTCGACGAGACCTTCTCCGATTCGATTCCCGACCTTCGTCGCGATCACGACCTCTTTGCGCCGCGCGCCGAGCGCCTTGCCGAGCATTCGCTCCGAGTCACCGCCGGCATAGGCATCCGCGGTGTTGAAAAAGTTGATACCGCCGTCGAGCGCGCGCGCAACCAGATCGTTTGCTGCCGCCTGGTCCACCTTGTGCACGGACGCAAACGGAGAATTCGGCGCGGAACCGAACGTCATGGTGCCGAAGGCGAGACGGGACACGATCAAGCCCGTATCACCAAGCTTGGCGTACTGCATACGGGTCTCCTTCGATGAATGGACAGAGGCTACTTGCGCGAAGAACGGCCCGTCTTACGCGCGGGAGGCGCCGGCTGAGCACCGTAGCGCAGCCCGTCCACGAGCAGTGCGACCATTCGCCGCGCCTGCTCGGGCGTGCCGCCGTATGCGTCCGGCTTGCAGAGCTTCGCGACCGCAGGCAGCAGCTCGTTCGCGTCGACGTCCGGACGAATGTCGCCTGAAGCGATCGCGGCTTCGAGCAGAGACTGTAGCGCGGGCCGAATTCGATCGAGGAAATAGTTCGGTAAGGACTGGAACGCCGGGTCGTCCGAAGAAAGCGCGCCCGCGAGCCCGCGTTTCGCCGCGATCAGATCGACGTACCGTTGCATCCAGCGCGCAAGCGCCTCGGCCGGTCCGTGCGCAGCCGCAAGGCTCGCGGCCGCATCCGCGCAGGCATCCACCTCGTTGCGGAAGACCGCCACTACCAGGTCCGAGCGCCTCGGGAAATGGCGATACAGCGTACCGACTCCGACGCCCGCCTTCTCCGCGATCTCTCTCGACGGAGCCTCGACGCCCGACGTCGCAAATACCTTCATCGCCGCTTCGAGCAGCGCTTCCGCATTGCGACGCGCGTCCGCGCGCACCGGGCGAGCGTCGTGATCCTGCTGCGGCGACTTGGTCTTCGGGGCGCGCACCTATGAATCCATCTCCACGATTGACAACCGGAACATCGTTCCACATCATGTGGAACCATGTTCCGCTTACTAAGCTAGCACGACTTTGGTGCGTTAGCCACAGCGGATGTCCCTCGCCTCGCGACCACTCCAAACCGGGAGATCATTGTGACCCGCTTCGAGCAGGAAGAGCCCATCGACGTCACGACCGTCGGCGCCGTCACGATCCCATCGCGCGACTCGACACGTGCGATTCGCTTCTACAGCCGTGTCTTCGGCTTCGAGCTCGTCTCGAAGGTGCACAGGAGCGGCTCGCGGCGCGTGCTGATGCGCGGGCCAGGATGCTTCTACCTTGCGATCGACGAGCAGTCGGATACGCCCGCCGCGCCGAAGCGGCTGCGGCTCGAGACGGTCTCGGTCGACACGGCGCGCGAGCGTTTGTGGAATCTAGGCGTCGTGCCGATCGACGGCAGCGTCGAGCCGCGCTTCGATCCGAAGCGCTGCTGCCGATCCGTGCCGATCAGAGACCCGGACGGTAACGAGATAGAGCTTTTCGAGTCGCGTCCGCTGCGGAACTATCGGGCGGAGCTCGAGCGCGACGCGACGGATTCGCCGGCGGTGCTCGGTGACGCTTCGGCGGTGCTGGCGGATGGATGATTCGCGGCGTGCGCCGCGGTCGCGCCGGCCGGTCCGTGGACGGCCGGAGCCGATGTCGGCGCGGTCGATGCGTGGATCGACGCGGGCGCCTTCGGCTGGGCCGAAGCGGGGCTGACCGGAGCGAATCGAAGCGCCGTCTTACGTCGAGCGCGGGCGAACGCTCAACGCTGCAACGAACGCAACCGTCGCCGCCGGCAACAGCGCCCACGGCGACGACGCCCACCCGCCGGTCGCGTCGGCAATCGCGGCCACGATCGGCGGCCCGCTGAGCTGCCCGATATGCGAGGCCTGCACGACGAGCCCCATCGCAAGCGCCCCCGACGCGGCCCTCGCTGCGATCGACGGTATCATCGTGAAGATCGCGGCCGGCACGAAGCCGCCAAACGCAGAGAGCACGATCGCGAGGGAATAGCGGCCGTCCGGCGACATTCCGGGGGCGAAGATGCCGACCTCGCAAGCGGCCATCACGACGAATGCTGCCGCCATCAGCCGCGACGGCGCGAAGCCGCGAGCGACGAGCCAGCTCGCGGCGATATTTCCGCCGGCGTTCGCGATCACGGCGATCGCGGTCTGCGTGCCCGCAGCCTGCGCCGGGACGCCCTGCAGCTCGAGGATCGTCGGCAGGAATCCGAGCACGGAAAGAAACTGGAACGTGTAGCACATGAATATCAGCGCGAGCAGCCACACTTCGCGCTGTTTCATCGTTCGAACGAGGGCCGCAAGCTCGAACTGGCCGCCGCCGTGCGACGCACGCGGCAGGGGTTTCACGGCGCCGAGGCAGATTCCGACCAGCAGCAGCACGACCGCGTTCCAGTTCCAGAACGAGCGCCAGCCGAACGCAAGCAGTATCGACGGCGCGGCGACGAGCGCGATCGCCATGCCCGTCGGCATGTACGTGCCCCACATGCCGGTCACGAGCCGTCTGTCGTCGGCGCTCGCGCTCGCGGCGAGCAGGCTCGGAATCGCGACGACGGCAATGACGAACGCCGTCCCTTCTATCGCGCGGCTGAGCAAGAGCAAGGTTGCGCCTTCGGCCGTCGCACCGATCGCGCTCGCGCCTGCCATCGCGAGCAGCGCGGCGATCGTCGTCGCCCGCTCACCGAAGCGATTCGCGATCGACCCGGCGAGGCAGCCGAATACGGCGCCGATCGCGCTGAACAGGGAAAGCACCCATGCTGCGACGACGATGTCGAGCTCGAGGTCTTCGCGCAGGGTCAGGATCGCGGGCGGCACCTTGCCGACCTGCATCGATGCGGCTACGCCCGCCGCGAGCAGCAGCGCAATGTAACCCCAGCGGGTTCGCTGTTCGATCGAATGCAACAATCGGGGAATGTAACGACGGAGAGCCGGAGCGGGATTCTACACCGGGGAGTCGGCTGAAATCCCGACCCGGCTCGTCGACGCGTGTCAGGCGGGCTTGCGGAAGTGCAGGATGCCCCAGGCCAGATGGCCGTTGCGGCCCGCTTCGACCCAGTGGCCGAGACCCTGGATCATTCGAGTGATATAACCGTCGGAGACGATCTTGCGCAGCTCGTCACGGCGACCCTCGAGCTCCTGCCTGACGCGGGCGTAATGCCGTACCAGATGGGGCGTCAGGTCCGTCACGCCGATCTCTTGCCAACCGAGCCGGCTCGCCTCCCCCCGATAGAAACTCGGCGACCCGAGCGAATCGAGGTGAATCCGATCGAGCACCGGCTTCAGGACGCCGGCCGGGCAATCGTCCGCCTGCATCGGATCCGTGAAGATGAACTCCCCGCCGGGCTTCAGCACGCGATCGATCTCGGCGAGCACCCGCCCGCGGTCCCCGGAGTGAAGCAGCGAATCCTGCGACCAAGCGTAGTCGAACTGCCCGGCGTCGAACGGAATCGCCTCGAAGCTCGCGTCGTGCACGCTGATCAGCTCGTCGAGCCCCGCGGCACGGCTGAGCTCCCGGTTGCGCTCGTTTTGCGTCTCGCTGAGGTTCACGCAGGCGACGCGGCAGCCGAAGCTCCGCGCGAGCCACCGCGCCGCGCCGCCGTAGCCGGCTCCGGCATCGATGACCCGGCTCTCGCGACCGAGGCCCCGCAGACGGCCGGCCATCGTCGCAACGGTACGCTCCGACGCGACGTCGATCGGCTCGTTCTCGGTTTCGTAGAGACCGATATGGATATCCTCGCCGCCCCAGACGTGGTAGTAGAAATTGTCGGCGTCGTCGCTGTTGTAGTAATCGCGTGCCGTCTGCACGACTGCCGAGTACCGCGCGCTCACGACGATTCCTCCTCGGTGCTCCGATACTTCTTTTCCGCGACGTGAATGAAGAAGTCGGGCTCCTTATCGCGGTAGGTTTCCTGGAAATCGCCATAGGTCGTGACGCGCTGGAATCCCACCTCCTTCATCAACCGCTGCACGTACGCCTTGCGGAGCGGGAACATGTTCAGGTGGAATACCGAGCCGTCGGAAAAGCTGTAGCGGAACCGCGCCAACGTGTCGTCGACGTGCTCCGGCGTGGCGGAGACGTCCTCGCCGCAGTAGTAGTACTGGTGCGAGGGCTCGACCTGCTTGTCGAGAATCGCGTCGTAATTGCGCTGATCGAGGATCAGAATGCCCTCGTGCCGCAGCGTCGCGTAGTACTCCGCGAGGGCCTTACGACGGTCGTTCTCGTTGTGAAGATGAGTGAAGGAGTTGCCGAGGCAGATCACGGCATCGTAGAGATCATGGACGTCTCGATTCAGCCAGCGCCAGTCCGCCTGGATCGTGCGGAGAATATAGCCGCGCCGGTGGGCGTTCTCGAACGCCTTGGCGAGCATCGTGGCGCTGCCGTCTACGCTCGTGACCTCGAAACCGGCCTTCAAAAGCTGCACCGAGTGGTAGCCAGTGCCGGTTGCGACGTCAAGAACCTTTTTCGCGCCGTGGGCTCGCAGCTGCTCGATGAAGAACTCGCCCTCTGCCTTGGCTCTGCCCTCCCAGTTGATCAGCTCATCCCACTTTTCTACGAATGATTTGGCATATTCCTCCTTGTAATGATCGGATTCGCGGACGCTCAATGGATTTGTACCAAAACCTTGCTTGTCTGCTCTTGCTGCGCTCATCGGCTCCCTTATTGTCGAGGAACAAAAATGTGAGATTAGCCCCGAGATGATTGTGCACATGAGACGGCACGAAGGGCTTAAGGGGTTAGATACTACCGACTTGAGGAAATATGTCTACCACTATCCGGAAACTTCCTGACATCGTTTATAAACTGAAGAAATGACGCCATTCGTTAGATTCGATCGTGTTTCGCTCTCTTTCGCCGATCGACGCATCCTGATCGAAGCCGATTTCGCGATCGACGAAGGCGAGCGCGTTTGTCTGATCGGTCGTAACGGCGCGGGAAAATCGACGACGTTGAAGCTCATCTCGGGCGAGATTGCTCCCGATGACGGAAAGATCGAGATTCCCGCTAGATTGCGCATCGCAGGGTTGAGCCAGAAGCTCGCGCACGCGTCGTCGCAGCGGGTTCGCGATTTCGTTCGGGAAGGCCTCGCGGAGCAGATCGAGCGTATCGCCGCTTACGAGCGGCTCGGGACGAGCGCAGAGCCGACGCCCGCCCTGTTGCGCGAGATGGAGGCCCTCGAGCGCGAGATTCTCGCGGGCGGCGGTTGGTCCGTCGACACGCAGGTCGAGACCATGATCACACAGCTCTCGCTGCCCGCGGACGCGCGCCTCGACGAGCTCTCCGGCGGGTGGCGGCGCAGAGTCGCCCTCGCCCGCGCGCTCGTTGCGGCTCCCGATCTCTTGCTGCTCGACGAGCCGACCAACCATCTCGACATCAGCACGATCGAGTGGCTCGAGGCGCAGATCGCGCGCTTCCCGGGCGCGGTGCTTTTCGTTACGCACGATCGCACGTTCGTGCAGCGCGTTGCGACCCGCATCGTCGACCTCGACAGAGGCAAGCTGCGGAGCTGGCCCGGCGGCTATCGGGAGTACCTCGAGCAGAAGGCGCGCGCCGAGGCGGAGGAAGATCGGCAGAACGCCCAGTTCGACAAGAAGCTCGCCGAGGAGGAAGCGTGGATCCGCCAAGGGATCAAGGCGCGGGAGCACCGCAACGAAGGACGCGTGCGCGCGCTCGAGGCGATGCGGGAGGAGCACGCGCGGCGCATGAAGCGGCAGCGGACGGCACGCATCCTGATCAACGAGGCGGAGGCGCTTTCCGGACGTAAAGTCATCGAGGCCCGCAACGTCACGCACTCGTTCAGGGGCAAGAAGCTGCTCGACGATTTCTCGCTGCGGATCATGCGCGGCGAGCGCATCGGTATCGTCGGCAACAACGGCGTCGGCAAGACGACGTTGCTGCGCATTCTGATCGGCGAGCTCGAGCCCGACGAAGGCTCCGTCAAGCTCGGCACGAATCTCGAGATCGCCTACTTCGATCAGCTTCGCCGCGAGATCGACGAGTCGAAGACCGTCGTGGACATCATCGGCGAAGGCCGCGACTACATCTCTATCGACGGCAGGAAGAAGCACGTCGTCGGCTATCTGACGGACTTCCTGTTTACGCCGAAGCAGGCGATGACGCGGGTCGCCGCCCTGTCCGGCGGAGAGCGCAATCGTGTGATTCTCGCGAAGCTCTTCACGCGTCCGTCGAATCTGCTCGTGCTCGACGAGCCGACGAACGATCTCGATGTCGAGACGCTCGAGGCATTGGAAGCGCGTCTCGCCGCCTACGACGGTACCTTGCTCGTCGTCAGCCACGACCGGCATTTCCTCGACGCCGTCGTGACGAGCACACTCGTATTCGAGTCGGATGGTGCGGTTCGCCGCTACGCGGGGGGCTACAGCGATTGGGCCGCGCAACAGCACGAGCTTGCTGCCGGAGACGAGAAGCGGCCCGTCGCTTCACCCGCGGCCGAAGCGCCCGAGCCCGTCCGCAAGAAGCCGTCGTCGGCGCCGCAAAAGCTTTCGTACAAGCTGCAGCGCGAGCTCGACGCGCTGCCGGATCAGATCGAGCGGCTCGAGACCGAGGCGGCCGAGCTCGAGCGGCGCGTGACGGAGCCCGACTTCTATCAGCGCCCGCGCGAAGAGGTGGAGACCGGTCTGCGCGCGCTCGACGACGTTCGCGCGCGGCTCGAGGCCGCCGTCGAACGGTGGGCCGAGCTCGAGCAGGAGGCCCAGAGGCTGGCAGGCGCGCGCGAGCAGCCGTGACGTTCGGCGCGCGGCGCTAGTCGCCGTCGTCGTCGCGCAGAAAGTCGAGATTCGGGCCGCCGACCGGCTTCGCATCGCGGACGAGCGCCGACGCGCGCTTGACCGCGTGCTCGCCGAACCGGTCCGCGAGCTTGTCGAGCACGACCTCGAGGTCGCGCATCCTCGTGCGCGGCACGAGCAGGTCCGCCTGCTCGTCCGGCACCGCAGGCTCGAGATCGAACGCGGCGAGCCCGACGAGACGTATTGCCGGGAGCGGACCGAACGCGTCGAGCAACGCAATCGCGGCACGGTAGAGATCATCCGCGACGTCCGTCGGTGCGGCGAGCACGCGCTGTCGCGACATCAACTTGAAGTCGTGCCGTTTCAGCTTTACGCGGACGCCGTGGGCCCGCACACCGGCCTTGCGAAGGCGCCTTGCCACCTTGTCGGCCTCGCGACGCAAGTGCGACGCGACGTCGTCTCGCGAGCGTGTGTCGACCTCGAGCGTCACCTCGGAGCCGATGCTTTTCGCCGCCCGCGACGGCGTCACGTCGCGCGTATCCTGCGCCCTCGCGAGCTCGTGCAGGCGCTGCCCGATCTTGCCGAGCGCCGCGCACAGCCGCTCCGGATCCGCCGACGCGACGTCGCCGATCGTCGCGAACCCGAGCGCCTCGAGCCGAGCAGCGGTCTTCGGGCCCGCGCCCCATAGCCGCGAGACAGGCTGCGGCGCAAGCCACGCTCGCGCGTCGTGCGGCGGCACGATCACGAGCCCGTCCGGTTTCGCGTGGCCGCTCGCGACCTTCGCGACGAACTTCGTGCCCGAGATGCCGACCGACACGGTCAGCCCCCCGGTCGCCTCGCGAACCGCCTCCTTGAGCCGCCGTCCGATCTGCTCCGGAGAGCCGAGAAGCCGCTCGCTGCCGGTGATGTCCAGGAACGCTTCGTCGAGGCTGAGCGCCTCGACCGCCGGCGAGAACTCGCGGAACACCTTCATCACGATCCGCGACACCGCCTGATAGCGCTCGAAGCGCGGCGGCACGACGATCGCGGCGGGGCAGCGCCGACGCGCCCCGACCATCGGCATCGCACTGCCGACACCGAACGGCCGCGCCTCGTAGCTCGCGGTCAGCACGACGCCGCGCGGGCTGCGCGGCCCGACGAGAATCGGCTTGCCGCGCAATGCCGGATCGTCGAGCTGCTCGACCGCCGCGTAGAACGCGTCCATGTCCGCGTGGACGATCGTTCGCGGCCAACGCTCCGTCGGCACACTCATCGCGGCCGAGGCTTGCGCGCGGCGCGCGCCGGCGAGCTCGCGCTCGTCGCGCCAGCCGCCTTTCGCGCTGCCGGCAGCACGTCGTCGATCTCGTCGATCGAGCGCGGCCAGTCTTGCTTCAACAGTCGCGACAACGCGCGATCGGCGAGAAGCTTGCCGTCCGTCTGACAGCGCGGACAGTAGTTCGTCTCGTTCGTCGCGTAACGAATCCGCTGCACCGGCGTGCCGCAGACCGGGCACGGCTCGCCGTAGCGTCCGTGCACGCTCATCTCCGGGCGAAACGCGGTGACCTTCGTCGGGAAGGTGCCGGCATAATGCCGCCGCAGCCTGTCGGTCCACTCCGTAAGCGTCTCGCGGGCCGCGTCGAACAGTCGCTCGATCTCGTCGTCCGTGAGCCTCGACGTCAGCTTCACCGGAGACAGCCGCGCACGATGCAGGATCTCGTCGGAGTACGCGTTGCCGATTCCGCTGAAGATACGCGGATCGGTCAGCGCGCGCTTCAGCGTGTGATTCTCACGCGTCAGCGCATTCTTGAACGAATCGAGATTCGCATCGTCGAGCTCGAGGCCGCCGCGGTCATGCGCGGCGACGGCCGCGGCACCGCGCTCGACGTACAGCGACGCGCGCTTTTTCGTGCCGGCCTCGGTGATCAGGAGCTCGCCCGATTCGAAGTCGATCGACGCGGCTGTTTGCCGCGACATCGCCGTCGACGGCGTCTCGCGCCACTGAAGTCGTCCCGCGATCATCAGATGCAGCACGAGCCGAAGCTCCTGCTCGAGCTCGATGACGATGCGCTTGCCGAGCCGTGAGACACCTTCGACGCGCATCCCGACGACCGCATCGATCGGCGGCTCCGCCGTGCGCAGCAGGAACGGGCTCTTCAGCCGGATTCGGGTAATGCGCCGGTCGACGATGCGCTCTCTGAGCGCCTCGACGTAAACCGTGATGTCCGGCAGCTCCGGCATCTCGTCATTGCACGACCTTGTCGATCACGAGCTCGACGCTCGTGCCGTCGCTTGCCCGGTAAGTGAGCTCGCCGTACAGGTCGCCGGCCGCCTCCGTGGGTTGCCCGGTCGTCGACAGCCGCGCGACGAGGTTGAGCTCGGGAAAATCCGCGAGCGAGCGGCCGGGCAGCATCGCGTCGCGATCGCTCAGCACGAATTCGCCCGGAACGGCCGACGCTGGTGCGCGCACGGCAGCGACCGGCGGCCCGCCGCCCGGCGCGCGCGCGAAGATGAACAGCGCCGCGTTCGCGCCGAGCGACTCCGTCGACACGCTGTCATCGAGCCGAACCGAGATCGCGATCTCGGGGCCGTCGGCCGTGAGCGGCGCGCTACCCTCGCCCGCCGGCAGCTGAGCGAGCTGCGCACGAATGATCTGCGCGAGCTCGTCCGGCACGATGCCCATGTCGAGCAGCCGCTGGAGGCGGGCTCGTGCCGCCGTATTATCGCCGACACCGAGCGCGCGCTGTCCGCCGTACCAGAGCGCCTTCGGATTGTTCGGCTCCTCGGCGAGCACCTCTTCGATCAGCTCGCCGACGGGCCCGGCGATCGTCGTCTGATCCTCGAGCACATAGGCTTCGGCCAGCGACAGCTTGAGCTCGTTGTCCGGATTCTGCACGCGCCGCCACGCTTCCTCGAACGCACGGCGCGCGCGCGAATAATCGCCGAGCGCAACGTAGCTGCGTCCGAGCAGCCGCCAGCCTTCGACGTCGTCGGGGTTCTCGGCCATCCGCTCCGCGAGCTGCGTGATCAGCCGCGACTCCTCGCCGCGCTGCGCGAGCAGCTCGGGCTGCCAGGTCCGCACCGTCGCGTAGAGCCCGAACGCGAGCGGCACGATCAAAAGCGCCGCCAAAAGCCCGGTATACGACCACCGTCCGCTCGCGCGGCGCTCGCGCCAAAGGGGCACGAGCAGGAACGCGAGCGCCAACCCTGTCAGCGCTCCGGCACCGATCCAGAAGCCCGTCACGTGATGGAATCCTCGTCGAGAGGCCGCTTCGACCTATCTTTCAGAATGCGCGCGAAGACGAGCCCGCCGATCGCGAGCAGCGCGACGGGGCCGCCCCACAGCGCCCACGTCGTCGGCTGCAGCGGCGGCCGATAGACCACGAACTCACCGTAGCGCGACACGAGGAACTCCATGATCTCCTCGTCGCCGTACCCTTCCTCCATCTTCTGATGGACCTCGCGACGCAGATCGGCCGCGATCGGCGCATCGGAATCCGCAATGCTCGTGTTCAGGCATTTCGGACAGCGGATCTCTCGCAGCAACGCGCGATAGCGCTCGTTCATGACCGGATCGTCGAAGCCGAACTCGGCCTCGATCGCGAAAGCCGCGGGCGCTGCGAGCAACAGCATCAGCCATGCTGCGATGAACTTGACCACCGCTCACTCTCCTTCGACGAGCGGGCACGGCAGGCTGCCGCACTCCTCGACGATCTTCGGCAGGAAGTCGCGCTGCCAGATTTCGCGCGTTAACGGCGCGATGTGCTTGTGCAGCACCGTGCCGTCGCGGCCGATCAGGAACGTCTCCGGCGCGCCATACACGCCCCAGTCGATCGCGACGTCGCCGAGCGGGTCGAATGCGGTTGCGACGTACGGATCGCCGAGCGTCGACAGCCACTGCAGCGCCGCGTCGCGATCGTCCTTCCAGTTCAGCCCATAGATCGGAATGCCGCTCGTGCGCGCGAGCTCGAGCAGATAGCCGTGCTCCTGGCGGCAGCCGATGCACCACGTCGCCCAGACGTTGAGCAGCGCGACCTGCCCAGCGAAATCGTCGCTGCCGACCTGCCGCTGCGGATCTTTGAGCCCCGGGAGGCTGAACTCCGGTGCGGGCTGCCCCACGAGCGGCGACGGAATGTACCCGGGATTCAGATACAGGCCGCGGTATAGGAACACGCCGAGCACCGCGATCACGACGACCGGTATCGCATAACGCCACATCTCAACGTCCCTCCGCCGGCTGCGGACGGGCCGCGGGAACGGGCTCGCGCTCGCGCGCCGGCTCGACGCGCTCGGCCTTCTGCAGCCGGTATCGTTTGTCGGTCACCGCGACCAAGCCGCCGAGCGCCATCACGACGGCGCCGATCCACAAGAAGCTGATCAGCGGCTTCACGCGAACACGCACGCTCCATGCCCCGTCGCCGAGTGACTGCCCTAGCGCGATGAACACGTCGCGATGAAGGGCCGCGTCGATCGCAGCCTCGGTCATCGGATTGCGCTGCACGCGATACACGCGCTGCTGAGGGGTGAGAACCGCGACGAGATCGCCGTCGCGCCGGACCGCGAACTCGCCTTCGACGGCGTCGTAGTTCGGGCCTTGCACGTTGCGAACGCCCTGGAACGTGAACTCGTACCCGCCGGCCTGCCACGTCTCGCCAGGCCGCACGCCGCGATCGAGCTCGACGTCGAACGCCGAGGTCACGGTCGCGCCTACGATGAAAAGGCCGACGCCGAGGTGGGCGACGAACATGCCCCATTGAGCCCGCGTCAGCGGCGCGGTGGTTGCGCCGCGGCGCAACCACCGCGTGACCGGATCGACGAGCGACGTGACGATGACCCACAGGCCGACGACGATGCCGATCGTAGACAGCACGCTCGATGTGCCGAAGAAGATCCACGGGGACGCGACACCGACGACGACCGCGAAGACGCCCGGCCACTTCAGCTTGTCGATCAGGAGGCGCCGCGGCGTCTTGCGCCACGCTGCGTGCATGCCGATCCCGAGCAGCGCCGCGAGCGGCAGCATCGGGACGAGGAACATCGTATTGAAGTACGGCGGGCCGACCGAGATCTGCCCGAAGCCGAGCGCGTCGAGGATCAGCGGATACAGCGTGCCGAACAGCACGGCCGCCGCCGCGATCGTCAGCAGGATGTTGTTCGCGAGAAGCAGCGCATCGCGGGACAACCACGTGAACCCGCCCTCCGCGGTCAGATCCTTTGCCCGCACCGCGTAAACCAGCAACGCGCCGCCGCTGATCACGAGCAGCAGACCGAGAATGAACAGGCCGCGCGCCGGATCCGACGCAAACGCGTGCACCGAGATCAGCACGCCCGAGCGCGTCAGGAACGTGCCGAGGAAGCTCAGCGAGAACGCCGCGATCGCGAGCAGGATCGTCCAGCTCTTGAACAGCCCGCGCTTCTCGGTGACAGCAAGGGAGTGCATCAGCGCGGTCGCGGTCAGCCACGGCATGAACGACGCGTTCTCGACCGGATCCCAGAACCACCAGCCGCCCCAGCCGAGCTCGTAATAGGCCCACCAGCTGCCGAGCGCGATCCCGAGCGTCAGGAAGATCCACGGCCCCGAGACCCACGGCCGCGTCCAGCGCGCCCAGTCACGATCGAGCCTTCCGGTCAGGAGCGCGGTGACCGCAAATGCGAACGGCACCGCGAGGCCGACGTAACCGATGTAGAGCATCGGCGGATGCAGGACCATCGCCGGATCCTGCAACAGTGGATTCAGATCGTTGCCGTCGAGCGGCACCGATGCGAGCCGATCGAACGGATTCGACGTCAGCAAGGTGAACAGCAATACGCCGGCGCTGACGATGCCGAGCACGCCGAGCACGCGGCTCGAGAACTCGAGCGGCTGCCCGCGCGCGGCGACCGTGACGCCGAGCGTCCAGATTGCAAGCACCGTCGTCCAGAACAGCAGCGAGCCTTCGTGGCCGCCCCAGACCGCGGCGAACTTATAGAACGTCGGCAGCTCGGTGTTCGAGTGCAGTGCGACGAAGCGCACGCTGAAATCATTCGTCAGGAATGCGTACGCGAGGGCGCCGAACGCCATCGCGCAGAACACGAACTGGCCCGCGGCCGCCGGACGCGCGAGCGCCATCCAGTGACGGTTGCCGACGGTCGCACCCGCGAGCGGCAGCACGGCCTGCGCGAGCGCGAGGCACAACGCGAGAATCAGTGCGAAGTTGCCGAACTCCGGGATCATTGGCCGCTCGCCGCGCGCCCTTTCTCGAGCGCTTCGGCGACCTCCGGCGGCATATAGTTCTCGTCGTGCTTCGCGAGAACCTCTTCCGCGGCGAAATGACCGTTCGGCTCGAGGCGGCCGCGGGCGACGACGCCTTGTCCCTCCTTGAAGAGATCGGGGAGGACGCCGGTATAGCTCACGGGAATCGAGTTCGCGTAGTCCGTCACGACGAAGTGGACGGTTAGGCTTCCGGCCTCGCGCTGCACGCTGCCTTCCTGCACCATACCGCCGAGCCGGAACGTGCGCTCGGTCGGCACCTCGCCGGTCACGATCTCGGTCGGGCTGAAGAAATAGAGCAGATTCTGCTCGAGGGCGCGGAGCGCGAGCGTCGCGGAGACGACGACGCCTCCGAGCACGGCCGCGACCAGCATCATTCGCCTCTGTCTCGCCGTCATTCCACCTGCCTCACCGTGGGTTGCCGCCGGGCGCGCGGCTCCTCCGACGTCCTCGCAAGCCGCTCGAGCGCGCGAACGCGTACCCGGCGTGCCGCCCAGATGTTGAGCAGAATCACGAGGAGTGTAATGCCGTAGGCCGACCACACATAGGGTGCGTGGCCGCCCATGGCCAGAAAATCGCTCATCTGGCTGCCTCCGCCGCGAGCTGCCGCAGCCAGCGAGCGTCATGTTCCCGTTCGACAATCTGGCCCTGCAGCCGGTTCAAAACGAGCCAGCCGAAGCAAAACGTGAACCCGACGATCATCACGAGCAGCGGGGCCAGCATGTCCATCGTGATCGAAGGGTTGTCGAGCTTCGTCAACGTCGGGCCCTGGTGCAGGGTGCTCCACCACTCGACGGAGTAATGGATGATCGGCACGTTCACGACGCCGACGACCGCGAGAATCGCGCTGACGCGATCGGCCTTGTCCCGATCCTCGAACGATGCGCGCAGCGCGAGATAGCCGAGGTACAGAAAAAGCAGCAGCAGCTCGAACATCAGCCGCGCGTCGCCCCACTCCCAGTACGTGCCCCAGGTCGGGCGGCCCCAGATGCCGCCCGTCACGAGCGCGAGAAACGTGAACGACGCGCCGATCGGCGCGATGCTGACCGCCGCGGCGTGCGCGAGCTTGATCCGCCATACGAAGCCGATCGCGGCTGCAACGGCCATCATCGTGTACCCCATCATGCTGAGATACGCGCTCGGCACGTGGATGTAGATGATCCGGACGACCTCGCCCTGCAGATAATCGGGCGGCGCGATCGCGAGCCCCCAGAACGCGCCGATCGCGATCGTCAGGATCGCGAGCCAGCCGAACCACGGGCGCAGGCGCTCCGCGAGTCGATACACGTGCGGCGGCGAGCCGAGGCGATGAAACCAGACAGGTAATGCAGGCATATCTCAGTCCGTCGAGACGCCGCGGGGACGCTCGAGTTCCCCGCGAGACGATGCGGCAACCCGCAATATCATGGCGAGACTCCGCAGCGGAGCGGCGGCGCGATGCGGCGCGCAAGCATGCCGCCGACGACGAGCGGCGCGATATAGAGGCCCGGGAGCCCGCCGAGGTAGACCAACGTGCAGTACCACGTGGGCGTGCCGGACGCGATATCGGAGCAGAAGCCGACGAGCGCCGCGACTGCCCAGAACATCGCGAGCGGCATCACCGGGCTCATGCCGTGGGCCGTCCCGCACCGGCCGAGCGCGAGCCCGGTCGCGAAGCTTGCGAGCATCAGCGTGCCGCCGAGGTACAGCAGAGTGCCGACGGACAACTCCGTGACGTCCGCAGCTGCGATCATGAGCGGCTGCAGCCCGAGCGCGGTGCCGCCGACCCGCACGGCGACATAGGCCGCGAACCACGTTACGAGCCCGACGCCGAGCAGCTTCAGCGAGCGTGTGCGAGCTGCGCCGAACGCCTGAAAGAACATCGCGAGGCTGACGCCCGCGAGCGCACCGGCGAACCACAGGCCGCCCCGGCTCCGCGCCTCCTCGGCGAGGTCTCCGGCCATCGTCTCCGCTCGCTCAGGCGGCGATGTCAGGGTCAAGAGCCCTTGAGCAATCAGCGCCTTATGCATGTTTCTTCTGCAAGATCTGAAGACCTTCGAGCAGGCTTTGATAGCAACGCTGCGCGCGCTCGACCGCGTCGACGCCCGCCGCGCTCACCGAGTAATACCGCTTCGCTCTGCCGCCTCGCTCCGGAGTCGGCTCGCCGAGCCGCGACGACACGAGCCCCTTGTGCTCGAGCCGATCGAGCGTCGTATAAAGTGCGCCGGGCGCCGTGCTGCGTCCCGTCCGTTTCTTGATCTCGTCTCGAATGGCGACGCCATAGGCATCGTCGCCGAGACGCATGATCGCGAGCAGCACGATCTGCTCGAACTCTCCGAGATTCGGGTTCCGGCTCATTTCGCCTACATTGTAGGCCAAACGCTTTTCGGGCGGCAAGGTGCGCCTACTCGACGCCGACGCGCAACGCCGCGGCGACCGCGATCGGCCCGATCGAGATCGCCAGCACCGCGAGCGCCGCAAGCAGATAAAGCGGCCCCGCGGTCGGCTCGCCGTATGCGGCGAGATCCGTGGCTCGCGCGCCGAAGATCAAGAGCGGCGTCGCGAGCGGCAACACCAGCAGACCGATGATCGGCCCGCTGTGCCGGATGCCGAGCGTCAGCGCGGCGCCGATGGCCGACAGCACGCTCAACGCCGGCGTCGCGAGCAGCAACGCCGCGACGAGCGTCGGCAGCGCACCGTCCGGCAACCGAAACGCGATCGCAACGAGCGGCGCGAGCACGACCAGCGGCAGACTACTGACGAGCCAATGCGCGGTGATCTTCGCGAGCACGAGCGCGCCGTGCGGCACGGGCGAAAGCAGAAGCTGCTCGAGGCTGCCGTCCTCCGCGTCGTTGCGGAACAGCCCATCGAGGCCGAGCAGCTGTGCGAGCAGCGCGGACACCCACAGCACGCCGACGCCGATCGTGCGCAGCGACGCCTCGTCGGGCTCGAGCGCGAGCGGGAACAGCGATGCGACGATCACAAAGAAGAAAAGCGGATTCAGCACCTCGCTCGGCCGTCGAAACGAGAGCTTCAGGTCGCGCGTGATGATCGCAATGAACGCGTTCACGGCTGCCCGCCCCTCAGAGCTCGATCACGAGCGTGCCCGATCGGGTCAGCTCGTCGGGCTGATGCGTCGCGACGACCGCGCAGCCGCCCTGCTCTGCGTGCCGGGCGATCCAGTCGAGCACGAGATCGCGGCCGGCCGCATCGAGATGAGTCGTCGGCTCGTCGAGAATCCAGAGGCGCGCGCCGCCGAGCCGCAGGCAGCCGAGGCCGAGTCGTCGCCGTTGCCCGGCCGAAAGGTGACGTCCGTGCACGTCGAGTCGAGTGTCGAGCCTGAGCTCCGCAGCGACCGCCTCGACACTCGCTTCGGCATTCCAGACCCGCCGGCAGAAGTCGAGGTTCTCGCGAACGGTAAGCTCGCGCTTCAAGCCGTCCGCATGACCTCGATACGCGATCTCGCCGCGGCGCTCGACCGGCAAGCTGCGCACGTCCGCGCCGCCCCAACGCACCGTGCCGCTCGTCGGCAGCGTGAGGCCGGCGAGCACACGCAGCAGCGTGGTCTTGCCGGCGCCGTTCGGGCCGACGACGAGCGCGATCTGACCGGTGCGCACGCTGAAGTCGAGACCTTCGAACAGGCAGTGCTCGCCGCGCCAAATCGACAGGCCGTGCGCGTCGAGTCGCGGGGAATCGAACCCGTCGCCAGCGGGCGCAACAGCAGAGGATATCATCAGCGGTCCGCTCGCGCCGCTGTTAAGTTGTGCTCAAACGCGGGTTTAAGAACCGGAGCTAAAGTCATTTATCATCCGAGCGAGGCGGCCGAAGGGTAGATTCAAGAGCGGCATCGCGGGCGACGCGCTCGCGCGCGCTGCGATCGAAGCGCAAGGCAGCCGCCCGCGCCGGCCGCTCCGGCGCGATATGGTGGCGAATGATAAGGGATTCGGCGTGCGGGGGGACGAGTCCGCGGCAGCGGCGCGCCGCGCTACGCGGACTCGTGTTCCAGGCGGACTCGTGTTCTAGAACGTCCACTGCACGCCTAGGCCGTAGCTCAAGCCGACGTCCTGGCGCAGCACGGTCGCCGTTCGCCCTGCGCTGCCGACCTGCTCGAAGACGCGCTCCTCGTCGAGCAGGTTGTCGAGCTCGAGCTGCACCTGGAGCCGATCGCTCGGGAAGTACTTGTAGACGACACCGAGCGATCTGAACGGCTGCTCGAACGCGTCCTGATTGCCGCCGGTGCCGGCGTAGAAGATCCGCTCGCCGAACGCGTTGTAGTTCAAGTAAGCGCTGTGGCGTCCGTTCGGCGAGTCATAGCCGAGCGTCGCGTTCGCGATCCACTCCGAATGCCCGGTCAGTCGGCGCGTTCGATTCGTCAGATCCGTCGCGAGCGTCGTGCCGAACGTGAGCTCGGAGTCGCTCAAGGTCAGGTTCCCGGACAGAAACAGCCCGTGCGGCAGCGTCTTCAGTCCCTCGAGCTCGATGCCGTAGACCTCGCCCGACTCCGCGTTCGCGAAACCGAGCACGACGTCATCGTCCGTCCCGGCAGAGCGAATCTGCTCGATCGGCGAGTCGATGCGTTTGTGGAACAGCGAGACCGTGAGGTTGTCGCCGTTGTCGTAGTAGAGCTCGGAGCGGACCTCGAAATTTTCGATAGGCGACGCGCGCAACGTCGGGTTGCCTTGCACGCGAACCTCGAGCTCCGGATCGATATAGACGACGCCGGCGACCTCGCGCAGATCCGGCCGCACGACGGTTTCGCCATAGCTCAGCCGGATCTGGTGGTCGACCGAGCCGAGCAGTCCGTTGCCGTTGAACGTCAACGCGAGCGACGGGAACACGTCGTCCTCGGCGACCGCGAGGCGGCGGCCGGGATCGTCGAGGCCGTTCTGCAGGTCTCGGATCGACGTGCCCGTGAAGTCGAGCAGATCGACGGGCAGCACGGCCTGCTTGTAGTGCTCCCAACGCGCGCCGACCATCAGCCGCCAGCGCTCGAAATCCATGTCGACCATGCCGTAGGCCGCGTCGATCGTCTGGGCCGCGATATAGCTCTCGGTGCCGAACTGTGAGCCGAGCGACAGGTTGAAGCCGTGATCGACACGCAGGTTCTCCGGCGCGAGCACGTCGCCGGGCGTGCCCCGCAGGTACTCGGAGCGGACGCCGACGGAGTTCAGGTTCACGTAGTACTGGCGATAGTCCCTGGCCTTCTCGCTTCCCCACCAGCCGCCGGAGACCGTGAGCTCCATCGGCCGCAGCGACAGCGGCAGTCTGATATTACCGCCCCAGCTCGTCTGCTCGTCGTGGAGACCCAGGAACGAGAACTGACCTGAAGACGTCGATGCAAAAAGCTGAGTTGATGTGATATTACCGAGCCCGTCGAGCCGGGCCGACGCCTGGAAGCGCGCCTGATTCGGAATGTCGGTCGCAGCCTCGCTCTCCGAGTAGAACCAATCGATCTCGAGGTTCTCGACGAACGTGTCGGCGAAGAGATTGGACAGCAGCGGCGTGTCGAGGAACGTATGTGTCCCGGACACCTGCGTCAGCACGAGCTCCCTCTCCTCGAGGCGCGTCGAATACTGAACGCGCTGATCGGGGAACCGGATGTTGCTGTCGTACCCGCGGGAGATCGTCGCGATTTCCTCGTCCGTTCGCAGCACGTAATGATCGAGCCGCAGCGAGTGGTCCATCGAATAGTCGATGCCGAGGTTGATCGAGCCGATCGTGCGCTCCTCGTACGCGGTGCGCTCGAGATCGACGAAGTTCAGCGCCGGGTTGCCGACGCCTTCGCGATACTGGTTCTGATTGCGGTACTTGTCGCCGTAGCTCGCATTGAGCAGAACGCCGAAACGCCATGAGCCGCCGATGTCCCAGGCGTTGCCGAGCGCGAGCTTCGCCCCGAGATCCGGATCGAGCGCGCCGCGAACGGGGTTGACGTTCGTGTCGAGGCTGTCGAGCAGCCCCTGATGGATCAGACGCGCATCGGCGATCGTCGCTGTCGCCGGCTGGCTGGCGCGCAGCGTTCTTAGAATGTTCGCGACGCTGATGTCGCCGCGATACGTGCTGATCGCGTCCGACAGGGCCTGCGGCATTTGCGAGCCCGTCGGGTCGAACACGAGCCCGTCGCCGTCGCTGATGCGGTTCGAGCCGGTGCTGATGCTGAACGTCGCGACGACGTCGTTCGGAATGCTCAGCGTGCGAATATCGATCATTCCGCCGCCGAACGCGGCGGGCACGTCCGGCGAAGGCGACTTCTGAATCTTGACCGACTCGACGATCGACGTCGGGAAGAGATCGAGCGGAATCACGCTTCGGGTCAGCTCGGGCGACGGCACCGCAGCGCCGTTGATCAGCACCGTCGAGTAGCGCTCTCCGAGCCCTCGGACGTAAACGAACTTGCCGTCGATCAGCGTGAGCCCCGGCACGCGCCGAAGCGCGGAGCCGATGTCCGGATCTCCCGCGCGAGCCATCACGTCGGTGCCGAGGAAATCCGCGGAGACCGGCAGGCGCAGCCGCTCCTCCGTCAGCGATTCGGCCGCGCTCTGCAAGCGCCCGACCGCGAAGACTTCTTCGATCGGTCCGGCGTCCGGCGCCGGCACGTCGTCGACGCCCTGCGCATGCGCGGACAGGCCGGCGACGATTGCACCGATCGAGAGCGGCAGCGCACGCATGCGCTTTAGAAAGAGGTTGGATGTATCCATGATTCTCGGAACGTGACTCATTGATGGCGGGACCGAGCGAGCGGGACGCCGCTGGCGGCTCCCGCTCCACGGTGACCAGACGACACCGGCGCGGCGTCAGGGGACGAGCTGCTCGGACAGGCCGACGGTCCAGCCTTCGAGCCAGTCATCGCCGACCGACGCGCCGCCGAGATACGCGGGCGTCTCGAAGAAGTCCGAGATCGGCGCAACGTCGGCGAGCTGAGCGGCCTGGTCGAAGACCTGCGCTCCGGTCGAATCCGTCAACAGGTCGAGCGTGCGATAGCCGCGCGAGTTGACGCCGCCGTCGAGCAGGTTCGCGGGCAGATTCGCGTCGATGACGACGTTGTTGGAGTTGGCGTTCGTCGGCGTCCCGTCCGAGCCGTCGCCGCCGGCGAGCCAGACCGCGAGGTCGAAGTCCGCGTTGGCCGCATCCGCGCTGAGCTTCAGGGCCTCGGAGCACGCTATGATGTTGCTCTGCGCGATGCTGATCCCGGCTTGGGCGGCATCGACGGTTTCGGGCCCCTCGGTATCCTCGAGCTCGAAGCACTCGTGGCTTCTCATCGTCGTCTCGTTGGACGTCACGATGGAGTTATAGAGCTCGAAGAAGGCGCCCTCCCGGAACAGCAGACCTTCGGCATCGCCCTTCGAGCTCGGATTCGTGCCCTCGTTCATCGTGACGTTCGACGTCACGCACGTCAGGTTCGAGATCCGGAGCAAGGTCGTCGGCGTGCCGGCGTCGGAGCGGTCCGAGCCGGTGTTGTCGGCCTCGATGCAGCGGTTGCTTCCGGAGGTCTGCACGACGACGGCGTATTGAATATCGCCGCGATAGCCCTCGGAGTAGTCGATCGAGTCGTCGCCGACGTTCACCGCGACGATGTGATCGAGATTGACGGCGCCGCCGAACATCTCGAAGCCGTCGTCCTGCGTCGTGTACACCTGCACGTGGCTGATCGTCGTGCCGCTGCCGACCGCGTTCAGGGTCAGCGCGTTCAGCTCGTCGCCGTCGACGACCTCGTAACCCGCATGCTTGATCACGACGTAGGTCAGAACGCCGGAGCTTTCGGCGTTGTTATTGCCGCCATAGGTCGCAGGCCGGCCCTCGGCCGTCACGTGGCAGTTGTGCACGTTGTTCGCCGTGGGTGCGAAGTCTCCACCCGGATAGTTCGGATCGTCCGGTCCGGTCACGAGCGGCTCGACGCCGCCGCGCGCACCGGTCGGGCTGCCGTCATCGCACTTGTTCGTCCAGCCGTTGCCGTTGATCTGTATGCCGCCCCACAGACCCCGGTCGCTCTCCGTCGCGAGCCCGAGAATCGCGTCCTCGTCCGCGGTGAAGATGATCGGCGCATCCGCGGTGCCTTCTGCGAAGATCTGCGAGCCGCGCGCGATTCGCACATAGGAGTCGGGTGCGGTGAAGACCAGCGTGTTGCCGGCCTCGATCGTGAGCCGCGTGCCCTCGCCCTCCTGCGGGATGCGTTGGCCGCCTGCGGCTTGGATCGCGTTCACGTCCTCGCCGATGTACAGGCTGCTCTCGAAGATATGCAGCCCGCCGAAGCTCGGAAACGTGATTGCGCTGACCCGAATCGGCCGCGTCGAGCTCACGAACGACGAGTCGTAGAAACAGTTCCCGTCGGCATCGAACTCTCCCTGGAACGTTTGGCCCGCCTCCTCGTAGCGTGCGCAAGGATTTTGCGTCGAGGAGCCGCCGCCGCCCCCCGTCGAGTTATCGATCGTCGTGGGCTGAAGGTTAATGTCTCCGCTCTCACAGCCGGCGATCAGTATCGCGGCGCTGCCGAGCGCCGCTAACTGCTTCATGCTCATCAAACTCTCCGTGGTCGGTAAGGGAATGAACGGATGCTGTCGTCTACGCGCGTCCACTCCGCGAGGGGTAGTGGCGACGCTGAGCACGATATGAGCGGAAGATTTCCGGAAATTGACCGCCGCGTTACGGCTTCGTGACGGCGCGCGGAGTCGAGCGCTCGACCGGGACGCGGTCGGCGTCGTCGATGTAGTGGATTACCGAACTTTGGAGGACATTACTCAGGCTTTCCCCGAGAGTCGTCGGCAAAACGTGATACGCTTCACATCGGCCGGACGAAGAACGAATAGATAATCCGCCCGAGCTTGATCAGGGATCTTCCTACAGAATTCGAACAAACTTACCGCGTCCCGATCAGGGGCGCGCAGCGATATCTGAGATGACGGCGAAAGTTTTACGTATTCCAGAGTTTCGCGAACGCGAAGCCGATGCATCGGCCGAGGCCGCGCCTGAGGCGCCGGGCGCGGGCTGGGATCCGTACGAAGTGTGGCGGACTCGAGTCCTGCAGCCGCGGCTCGAGGACGCACGCGCAAACGATCATCCCGTCGAGCGCTCGCGCACGCGGTCGCTGTTCAGCTGGTTCCGTCGACGAAGCTAGAGCCGGGTCTTCGCCGACGAGAGTCGACCCGCCCAGGCGGCGGCGCATCCGCTCGCCCTGCCGACGAAGCGTCGAAACCACCTCAATCGAAAACGGCGGGCTCCGAGGCCCGCCGCGTCCCGTAAGAGCGGGCCCGCCGCAGCGGCGGGCCCTGATCTTCCGATCTCCGTCTAGAAGCGAACCTCCAACCCGACGAAGAAGCGGCGGCCGAGAATGTCGTAGTAACCGCCATTCGTCGTGCCCGCGCCGGAGCTCGGCATGCTGTAGTTCGTCGGATTCTGACAGCCTGCGACCCAACCGGCGCAGACCGACGAGAGGTCCGTTCCGACCGGATAGCCGTGGCTCGCGCCCGTGATCGACGGCTTCTCGTTGAACAGGTTGTCGATCCCGCCGCGAAGCGTATACGTGTCCCGGAAATTCCAGTTGAAGGACAAGTCGAACACGTTGTAGCTGTCGGCCTCGATCATCGTCGTAGGCGTGTACGTCAGGATGACGCCCTCGCCGCCTGCCGCGACCCGCGCGTTGTTATCGATGATCGCCTGCTGGCTCGCGTAGGCCGCTCCCCAGACGGACGGCAGATGCCGCCACCTCAGATTGACGCTGAAGTTGTCGAGGAAGTAGCTGAACGACGTGAACAGCCGGTAGTCGTATGCACCGGCGTTCGTGCCGGACAACGTCGGACCGAGCGACCCCTTCCAATCCGTTTCGACGTCGAACGCCGCCGGCGACTGCTTGGTGCGGTAGTAGTCGAGCCACGTCGCCTGCATATTCACGCCGATGCCGCCCGGCAGACGATCGAAGCCGAGATCGGCGAGCTGCGAGAACCAATTGACCGCGATGTCGACGCCGGACGTCTCGATCGTTGCCAGGTTGTCGTACGCGATCAGGATCGTGTCCGCGCCGCCGTTGGCCGTGTTGCGGCCGACGTTCTGGCACGCCGGCGACGCGGCCTGCGCCGCAGCCTCCGCTTCGTTCGTCACGAGAACCGTGCCGTAGCAGAGGTAGCGGGCATAGTCGACCGAGAACTGCTGGATCGCGTCCTTGATGTCGACCTGCCACCAATCGACGGAGGCGGTCAGCCCGGACAGCCAGCGATTCTGGAACGGCGACGTCACGACGAAACCGAGCGTCCACGTATCGGCCTTCTCCGACTCGAGGTTCGGATTGCCTTCCTGCAGAACCCAGTTGAACGCCGATCCGGTGGCGCCGCCCGCGTCCTGGCTGTAGAAGACGTCCGCGCCCGCGCCCATCTGCGCACGGCAGATCAGGTACGTGCTCATCGCGCCTTCGGGCGTCTGGCCGCTCGCGAGCTCCGTCGGCGGCTCGCCCGGCTGCTGCACCGGATCCGGCAGCACGCCGCCCGCGCCGAACGGCGCGTTCGAGCGCAGCGCGCACGGGTCGCCGAAGTTCGCGCCGCCGATCGTAAAGATTTCCTGCGTGTTCAGGAAAAGCTCGCCGAGATTAGGCGCTCGCGTCGCGCGGTTGTACCCGCCGCGCAGACGCATCCAGTCGTTCGGCTCGGCGTTGAACAGCGCCTTGTACGTCCACTCGTTGCTCGAGTGCTCGTAGTCCGAATAGCGCGCACCGAGCTCGAGCTCGAACCTCGGAACGATCGGGATAAGCACTTCGCCGTAGGTGTCCATCACCGATGTCGAGGCGTCCATATAAGAGGTCGGGTAAACGCCGATCACCTGATCGCCGAACGACGCCGTCGACTGGAGGATGTCCGGGTAGAACTGCGCCGAGTTCTCGCGGTACTGCAGACCGAGCGCCGCGCGCACTTCGCCGGCGCCGATCTCGGCGATGCCGCCCTGGAAGTTCAGCTCGACGATTTCCTGTTGGCTCTGCGTGCGCGACTGAAGCGTCGCCTCGACCGCGTATCGGCAATCGTCGGACGGCGGCACGTCGCCGCCGAAGATCGTGTCGTAGAACCCGCTCGTGCACGTGACTTCGGCCGCTCCGAAGCCCGGGTTCGACGAATGCGGCGGCTGATTGCCCTCGAGCAGCGCGTTTCGTCCGTAATCCGGCGCCGTGACGACGGCTCGCCAACGCGACAGCGAGTTGTTGCCTCCGGCGATGTTGTAGGTGCTCGACTCGCCGTGGGACACGTAGAACTCGCCGTCCCAGTCGCGGAACGGCAGCTCGAAGCGCAATCCGCCCTCGACCTGCCAGACGGTGTTCGTGTTGTCGGTCTGGCGCTGCAGGAAGCTCGTCCGGGGATACGTCTCCATGATCCACGTGTCGGTCGGATTCGCGCGGCTGTTCAGCGCGACGGCGAGCTCGACCGGAACCGGATGCTGAGCGCCCGGCTGCCCCGTCGGGATGAAGCCGGGGTTCGCGAAATTGTCCGGATTCGCGAGGACGGCCGCGACCACGTCGGGGTCGGTGTAGTCGAGCGTCGGATCGACCGGGCTGTCCGTCGTCGGATCGTACGGAATATTCGCCTCCCAGCCGTAACTCGCATTTGCCGGCAACAGCAACGTGCGGGTCTTGCTTTCCGCCCACGTCGCTCGCGAGAAGAACGTGACGCGGTCGCTCAAATCGTAGTTCGCGGATGCGAAGAACGAGTACCGCTCCTGCGGAGAGCTGACGAGCGCCTCGAGGTTATTCCACTTCAGCGTTTCGATCTCGACGCCCTGCTGCGGAATCGTGTTGTCGTAGACGCGCTGCAACGCGTATTCGCGCCCGTCGATCGGCCCTTGATACTTGTAGAGGTTGTCGCCCTGCAAGGTGAACAAGGAGCCGTCCGGGTTGAACCTGAAGCCCTGCAGGAGGCCCGGGCCGAGCGCCTGGTAGCCGGTCGTATAGTTGCCCTGCTGATCTCGCGGCCTGTCGCCGAAGATTGCATCGAGCGCCGCCGGATTCGGCGTGTTGAAGCCCGTGTTGTAGCCGTTGTAACCGAAGACGAAGAGGTCTCCGCCTACGAGCGGATCCGACCACGCGTCGGTGAAGAAGTCGCGCTCGATCTCGAGCGCTGCCTTGCGGTCATAGTGCTCGGCGCCGAAGGCCACGTTGCCGCGGCCGTCGTCGAAGTTCGCTCCGATCAGTGCATTGACACGGAACTCGTCGCCATCGCCGGCCTCGGTGATGCCGTTTTGAATGTCGAACTCGAAGCCTTGGAAATCATCCCGCAAAATGAAGTTGGTCACGCCGCCGACCGCGTCGGCGCCGTACACGGCGGACGCGCCGCCGGTGATGATTTCGACTCGCTCGACGAGCGCGGATGGGATGCCGTTGATGTCGGTCACCATCAGCGCGTTGATCGGCGTCGGACGCTTGCCGTTCACGAGGACGAGGTTTCGATTCGGACCGAAGCCTCGAAGCGAGACGGACGCGATGCCGACCGAGCGCACGCTCGAGATCTGCACGTCGGAGTTTCCGCCTTCGCCGTTCTGAATGGTCGGCGCCGCCGATGGGTTGAAATTCGGCAGCTGATTCAGGTACGACTCCATATTGAGGCCCGATCGGCTTTCGAACGACTCGTTGTCGACGGTGACGATCGGGCTGTTCGATACGAAGTCGCGGCGAACGATACGTGATCCCGTCACTGTGATCTCTTCGACGGGCTCCGCCCCTTCCTGGGCGAGTACTGAGCGGCTCATCGTTGTGCCGCCGGCAACGACGGCGGCAATCGTAGACGCGAGGACACCCAAACGCGCCCGTCCATTGGACGTATCAATGGTCATATCTAAGGACTCCCAACTTAGATTTAGCGAGCATCCAGCTCGGACTTAGCGGACCCGGTTCTGAAGATCCCCTCTCGGGCCAACCGGGAAAACTATCAGCCCTGATGTACACACGCAACTTACTGCGACGAACTGGGCTTTTTCATGCTAGTAGAAGCCGATACTATGTCGCGGATTTGCAACGATACTGGTTCGGCTGTAGGGGGAAGCCCGCGGCTGACGGGCGGTGCTAGGTGGTTCGACGAGATCGGGAGTCGAGATCGAGCTTGAACGGCGCGGCCTTGGGGTGGGCCGCGTTACGTGGTGCCCGGAGCCGGACTCGAACCGGCACGGCCTTGCGGCCAGCGGATTTTAAGTCCGCTGCGTCTACCATTCCGCCACCCGGGCACGACCTGGAAGGTCGCGATTCGGCTCGAGAACGCTCGAAGTGGGAGCGGGAACGGATTCTAGCAGCATCGCGGCTTCTCGATGGGCGACACGCTCACGGGCGGTAAGAACCAACGGGGCGTGCGACACGCCCCGTTGACCGTGACTCGAGCGCTCCGAGGCGCTCGAATCGAGACTCACGTCGAGCGCAGCAGGCGTCCCGCAATCGCAGACCGCGCTGCTGCCTCGTCGATCGCCGATTTACAGCCGACCGGACTCGACGCCGGACTCGGCACCGCTATCCGACTCAAACGGATCGGGGCGCTCGGACTCCGATTCGGTCTCGAACGGCGAGCCGCTATCGCGTTCCGAGCCGGTATCGAACGGCGACTCGGTGTCGCTCTCCGAACCCGTATCGAACGGCGAGCCGCTGTCGCGCTCCGAACCCGTCTCGAGCTCCGAGCCGCTGTCGCTCTCCGAGCCTAGATCGCTTTCGGGATCGAGCGCGCTGCCGCTCTCGGACTCGCTGCCCGTATCGGCACGCGCGAGCGCAGTGGGCTCGAGCACCTGATCGATCGCGTATACGCGCAGGCTGCCCTCCTGAATGCCGGACTCGACGATCGTCGCATCGCCGACTTTCATCTCGCCATCAGTCGCGGAGAGCTCGACGGTACCCCCGTCGATCGTCTGCGCCTGCTGCAGGCTGCGCGCCAGGTTCTCGTCGACGTCGTCCGCGACGATGTGTGCGCGAAGCAGGCTTACGAGCTGCTCACGGTTCTCGGGCTGCATCAGCTCTTCCATGCTGAGTCCGCCCGACATCTGCTCCCACGCATCGTTGGTCGGCGCAAACACCGTGTACGGCGTGCCGCCGGTTAACGACTCTTCCATACCCGCAGCCTTCACCGCTTCGATGAACGTGCTGAGGTTGTCGTTCTGCTGCGCAATCTGATCGAGCTGGCCCGACCCGCCGGTGCTGTCAGCGCCGTCGGCCGCCGAGAGTTCGCTCTGACCGGATTCCTCGCTCGAGCTCTGCGACAACGAATCCTGGCTCTCGAAAGCCGAATCCTGTTGCGACGACAGCGAATCCTCCTGCGACGAGAGCGGATCCTGTTGGGACTGCTGCGTCTGCGGCAGCTCCGCCTCCTGCTGACCCGCTTCCTGCGCTGCCGCGTGCGACGAGCCGACCGCGACTAGCACCGCAGCGGCGATCACATGCAGGCTGTGCCCGCGGTCAATCAATCTATGCTTCATCGATTCATCTCCTCGAAACCTGATGACGAATATCTTCTGTCACGATCCTCCGACACACGATGCATGCCGGCACGTGCGACGCTAAGTGCAATCCCTGTGCCACGAATCACGTCCGCTCATTTGGGTAGACACCCCGATCGACAGCGGAACGAGGATGGATGACCGAATTCGGCGAATTAGTAATTACCGCGCGGCCACCACAGCGAAGAAGCTCTCGTCTACATCGCGTCTCTACTGGTCGAGGCGATACACGCATCGATTGCGTACGCCGTGCACTTCGATCGCTGCGCCGTTGACGTAGCGCGGACGGTACTTGAACGCTGCAGCTGCATCGATGCAGCTGCGATCGAAGACCGAGTGAGTCGATTCGACGAGCCGGATGTCCCGAGTCGTGCCGAGCGTGGTTACGGTGTACTCGACGATCGCATAGCCTTCCATGCCCGACTCCCGCGCACGTATCGGATAGTTCGGCATCACCTTGAAGAGAGGCAGATACTCGCCGTCCGAGATGCCAAGACCGAGCGTTCCGGCCCGCATGCCGTCGCCTATCGGAGGAGCTGTCATAGATACAGCGAGCCCGACACCTCCCGTGCCCGCGCTCGTGATCGACGGAGCCTGCGGCGGCTCCGTCGGCTCGACGAGCTTCTCGGGCTTCTCGCGCTTGGTCTGCGGCGTGTAATCACGCACGACGCGCACGAAGTCCACCCACCTCGGACGATCGCGGCTTACGTTCTCGCCGTGACCGCTGGCGATCAGGAGCTGCATGATGAACAGCAGCCCGAAAGTTATGGCCAATGCAACACCAAGCGACGCGCCATACCGAGACATCATGGTGCACCTCCCTAGAGCGGCCTCATACCTCGAAATACGAGGGCCATTGGACGGATATACCTCGCGGCACAAGGTGCGTCAATGCCCATGACGGGCAAATCATGAGGTGCGCGAAGAGTCGCGCGATCGTCAGCGCGCGTGCGGACGTTGCTGCGTAGGTGGAGCTCGAAAGCCTCCGGTTACTCGCCCGAACTTCTAGAAGTGCTCTCGAACGGACTTACCCGCCCCTTCGAGCCGCGCGAAGAAGTAACCGATGATCAGCGGGATCCTGCCCACATCGGCTTTCAGTGAGCTTCCGCGGCCGGGCTGGCTCTCGGCGATCGAACGAAGGCGGCTCTCCTGCCCGAGGCCTAGGACGACCCGGGCAACGACGAGGCCCGTCACGCTGAGGACGAGGGGCAGTCCGAGCCAGACGACGATGTGCAGACCAAAGCTCTTGAGGCGCCAAGCCCGGAGCTCGGGAACACTTTCCCCTCGGCTCATCGCCTGGGCCTTTTGCATCGCCTCTGCAGCTTCGCTTTGCAATCTCGCGAGCTCGGCGTTCTGCTCAGGAGTGAGCGCTTCGAGACCTCGCAGATCGGTCGCGTACTGGGTTGCACTGTGCGCCTTGGCCTCGAGCGAGCTGCGCACGGCTTCGGGCGCACGCATGTACTCGGCGACGGCCATCGCCACCACGAGCACGAGCCACAACACGGACAGGCCGACCCAAAGCCGCATCCATCCGTTGAATTCCACGGCCCCTCCTCAGTCGCAGGCTCGTCGAACGATCGGTTGCTCTTGCGACCGCTGGACCTTACATCCCACGAATAAGATGCGGCGTGATCGTTGTCCGATTATGTGATATCGCATCGAGCTAGATCAGCAGGCGGTGCCGATGACAGCTGTGCCCGCCGTTCCGTCACTACGGCACATCTGGCGTCCCGGCCTTCAGATGGAGACTACGACCGGAATCGGATGTAACCCGCACCTAGCCAGAAATGTCTCTAAACTCTTTGATTTGCATCCCCACGCAGCGCGCAGTGTATCAGCCACGCCGTAATCGGTGTAGCAGGGCGCGGGGGATATGGGGACAAGACGAGAGTGTCGAGCGTAAGACAGTCCACGCTTTGTACGCAGCGGCGATGCCGTGCGTTCACTAACTAAGGAGTGGGTTGGCATAGTAGATAGCATGAAAAGCGCAACGAATCTTCGCGATCCTCGTTGGGCGCCAACGGGCCGGACCCTCGCGGTCCTCGTCGCCACCGCGATCATCGGTGTCGGGCAGACCTACTCGGTGATCCCGCTGCTGCCGGGCATCGCCGAGGACTTCGGCACCTCGGTTTCCGCGGCGTCCTGGACAATTACCGCGTTCAGTCTCTGCTTCGCCGTCGGGTTTCTGCTCGCCGGTCCGGCCGCTGACCGATTCGGGCCCCGCCGCGTCATCCTGCTGGGGCTGACAGGGTCAGCCGCTGCGACGCTGGCCGTGTCCCTTGCGGCGAACCTCGTAACCGCCGTGATCTTGCGGTGTGTGCAGGGTGCCACCGTGGCGATGCTGGCACCGACGGGCTTCGCGTACGCTGCGGACCGCATCGACCCTGCACGCCGTCCGGTGGCGTACGGCGTGCTGAGCAGCGCCGGATTGGCCGCCGCCGTGCTCATGCAGGTCGCGGCGCAGACTTTGGCGCCGTTGGGATGGCGAGCCGTGTTCATCGCGTCCGGCATCGCCATGCTCGTACTCGCTGCCGCGGCGCGAATCTTGCTGATCACCGATACAGACGATCGCGCGGACAGCATGCTCACCGCGATCGCCGCCGTGCCGCGTCTGCTGCTGCGTCCACGACTGTTGGCCCTCTATGCGGCGACCAGCACCCTGCTCGGAAGCTTCGTCCTCATCTACACCGCCCTCGAGCTCGCCGGCCCACGCACCGTGGCCGATGACTCCGCGCGGCTCCTTGCCCTGCGCGCAAGCGCACTGCCGGCCGTCGTCGCCGCACCTCTGCTGATCCGCGCCGGACATCGATTCAGCGCACGTACCAAAGCGTGCACGGCCCTCGCACTTGCGGCCGCGGCCGCAGTCGCAGCCGGTATGGCGAGCCATCAGATCGTTGCGCTCGGCGCAGCGCTGCTGCTGTTCGTGGGCGGCATCGCGGTCGCCGCGCCGAGCCTCGTGGAGCTGATACACGCAGCCGGAAGCGATGCGATCGGAGCCGCAACGGCCCTTTACACTGCGTCCCTGTTCGTCGGGACGAGCGTCGGCCCCCAGGTCGCCGCCGGCCTCGCTCCGGTCGGATTCGGCGCGGCAACATGGAGCAGCGCGGCGATCTTGACCGCGGGAGCGCTGATCACCCTGCTCGGCGGCCGATCCACGAAGACCCAGGCGGGATAAAACCTAAGGAGCGGGGCCACGGCATTGCGCTCATCCTGCCGAAGCGGACGAGCGCGACGCCTCGATGCCCGGCAGTGCCGCGATGCGAGCGCCTAGGAAGTCGACAAGCAGACAGGGCTTGGCGGAGAGTCTACTGCAGATACCGCACGATGAGCCGAGTGGCTTCCGCAACGAGCGAATCGACGGAGTCGTCCGAGAGAACGTCCGAACGATGCAGAACGGCTGTGTGCGAGATCGCTTCGATCGACGTCACGCAGACGAATGCCGCGAGCTCCAAGTCGACGGGGCGAAGCTCTTCTCTGTGCTGCTCGAGATAGCGTCTGAAGAGGCCGTAGACTTCCCGGTTGAACGTCTCCGCGTTCACGAGCCGCCCTGTGCGCGGCATTTGCTCCGTGAGCACTCGATGCAATCTGGGATTGATTCGATGCGCTTCGATGGCCACGTTGACGATCTTGCTTACGGCCTCCTCGAGCGGCAGCGTCGCCACTTCTGATAGCGTGCCGCGGGCGACCCCCATCAGCTGCTGATTGTGCCGGTCGATGACCGCGGCAACGAGTGCCTCCTTACAGGGGAAGTATTGATATAGCGAGCCGATACTCACGCCGGCTTCCTCGGCGACGCGGTTCGTGCTCGCGGCGTCGAAACCTTCCTTTGCCAAAATGCGAGCGGTCGCTTCGATCAAAGCATCGACCGTCGCGCGCGAGCGCGCTTGACGCGCGTACTTCCGGGGCTTTGTGAGCGGCCTGCGCGCCACGACGTGCCTCCGCGAATGCGAGTATTAAATGCGAGTAAACGCTCGTATTCTGCCAGCTCGGAACGCAGCTCGAAACTGCCATGGAAGATCTGAACACCATGTCTCGCACTGCCATCGACCTACAACACAGCTTCATTACCTACGATAGCGACCTACATGCCGTGGATGCGCCGCAGTCTTTCGCCGCGCTGTCCGACGAGAGCGTGCGCTGCGTCCTCGGCGCCGTCGACTTCGTCGACGACGAGTCGGTTCATGCAGACCAGTGGGAGTGCCATCCCCTTGGAGACGAAACGCTATGCGTGCTCGAGGGCCGGCTGCTCGTCGAGATCAATCGCGAAGACGCGATCGAAGCGGTGCCGCTCGTCAAGGGGCAAGCGCTCATCGTGCCTCGTGCGCGTTGGCATCGGCTGCGCGTGCTCGAGCCAGGCCGATTGCTCTTCTTCACGCCGGTTGCGGGCACCGCGCTCAGTTCCGTCGTCGCGCGTGGGGAGAACCTTGATCGGGAAACGGGCGCTCGAGAAAGGAGTCTCGCATGACGGGTCAACCCTACTCCCAGCTCGTCGGCTATAAGCGTTGGGCGGATCGGAACCTCTACGAAGCGGTCGGCGACAATATGGACAAGCTGCCACCCGATGAACGAGCGATCGTACTTCGCCTCCTGGATCATATTCATGCCGTCGACAGGATCTTCCAGCACCACCTGCAGGGCAGGCCGCACGCCTTCAAGGCGCCGCAGTCGGACAAGCTTCCCGACTTCGAGTCGCTTGCGAGCAGCGCACGAGAGGTCGATGACTGGTACGCGGACTACGTCGTGGGTCTGACGCAAGAAGATCTCGAGCAGCCCGTGGATTTCGTGTTCACGAACGGTGCGCCCGCGCGGATGCGACGAGGTGAGATCATTCTGCACGTGTGCCTGCACGGGACATACCATCGCGGCAATGCGGGAGTCGTTCTGCTCAGGAACGGCGTGGTGCCCGGTCAAGATCGGATAACGGATTTCCTGGATGCGGAGGTTCCGTCCGATCGGGCGGGGGTGGGAAATTTGGTCTGATGGAGGCTAGGACCGGAATCGAACCGGTGTACGCGGCTTTGCAGGCCGCTGCGGCTCTTTTCCTTTCAATGACTTATCGAATTTACCACCCGGTTTGCCACCTCGAAGCCAAGTCACGCGCTTCTAACGCCCGCGGCCGAAGTATGCGCCTGAAGCTCACCGTGCCCAAGCGCACAGGGCGGCAGGACGCGGGTCGATGCGCTGCGCTCTGCAGGCAGCGTCAACGGAGGTTGGAAGTCGTGGGATCCGTGGGGCCCGGCCGAACATGCGCGCCAGCTTCTGGACACACCGACTGGCGTGCTCAGTGAAGATCGCTGCGGCGCGACGACCATGTCAGGCGGGCTAGAGCCTCCCAAGAGAGCAACGGCCACGCGTTTTCCAAGATGTACCACGGCCGCGCTGCTTGGTGATGACAGACGAGCCTTGCGGTATGTCGGTGCCCGGCTCGGAACCGCGTCTCGCACGCGCACCTGCATAAGTAAGGTCTTGTGGGCGAGGTGCTTGTGGCCTAGCATATGTCCTCAATAACAAGAACAACCGTTAGACACGGCCTCGGGGGGAATTCGGTGAGAGGTATCCTTCGTCCGCTGCAGGCGGCGTGCGCCTCGGCCTGCGCTGTGCTGGCACCCGTTGCCTCTGCAGGCATCATTGCCAACAGCGTCCAAGTCGTTGACCCGTTCTTTAATGCGGTCGATGTGCCAATTGGGCCTGGCGACACCAATGTTGGCCCAGACCTCGGCATTTTCGCCATTAGCAGCAGCACTACGGGTAGCTCCCTGCTCGTAAACGGGGGCTCGACACTTGCCGCCGGCCGTCTCGTTACGGCGAGCACGGCATCTGAGCCGCCCGCGCAGGTGGTCGTCTCGGGTTCCGGTTCGTCGATAGAGCTGTTGGAGGTGCAGCAAAAGCCAACGGGCTTTTCAGCGGTCGACCTCGCTAGTCAAGGCTTTGGCAACCTGACTATCTCGGGCGGAGGACGAGTCGGGTTCTCGCCGTCCGCGGCACCTTGCACCAACACCCTCGTTTTCTCGGCCGGACCGCTTTGCTTCGTCGCCAACTTCACTAACGGCGCAGGTTCGACCGCTAGCGTGACAGTGACCGGCGCCGGATCGGTGTTGGATCTGAATCCTGAGCACCTCGATCCGGCCACGTTTCACGTCACGGGCATAGGCCGCGCGAACGTTCAGAGCACGGGATTCGGCACGCCGGGAGGCGACTCCACAGCCACGGTTTCAATACTAAACGGCGGCACCTTCGAAACGGATTCGCTGGCGTAGCCTCGGCCGCTAGCGGGGACGCCAACACGGGAGAAGAGAGCATCACGGCACTGGTTACGGTGTCTGGGGCCGGCTCGACTTGGAAGTCCGGCGGCATCGCCATTGGAAACCGAGTCGATCCGGACGGTATCCCCCTTCCTCCGACCGCGCCGGACGTATCGGGCACCGTCATTGTCGCAAACGGCGGCGTCATCGAGTCGGACATTAATGTATTCAATGACGGCGTTCTCGCCGGCGACGGCACCGTGGTTGGTTCCATTTGGAACAGCGGCGGCGTGATTGCTCCCGGACTATCGCCGGGAGTGTTGACGGTCGACGGCAACTTCACGATGGATACCGGTCAATTGCTAATCGAAATTGCGGGACTGGGCAGCGGCGAGTTCGACAGGTTGATCGTCTCCGGGTTCATCGCGATCACCGGGGGGGACATCTTGCTCGAGTTTCTCCCTGGGTTTACGCCTACGGGGGGCTCGATCATACCGTTCCTCACGGCCACCGGCGGCGTCACTATCGGCGACGCCGTCACGTTTGGCTTCAGCGGATTACCCACAAGCTATGAAATCGAGCTGGACCGCACGTCGGGCTCGTTCGTGACGCGCGTGACTGCGGTCCCCGAACCGCCCGTCGTCGCCCTTCTGGGAATCGGGCTGTTTGCTTTGGCGCTAGGGTTCGAAGCCGGGTCTCGGATCAATGAGACCGAGGACACAGTCCGCGAAGATCTTGTTCATCTCGCCGAGCACAAATCGAGCGACCGACTCGTCCGGGTCCAAGTCGTGGGCCCAGACGAACAGCATCTCAGGAGTCGCGGGAGCGATGCACTCGCGGTATCTGCCGGCCATGTTCGATATGGCCAAGTCGCTCGCGCCGCCCTCGCTGGCGGTTTTGTACAAATAGTCCCACTGGCTGAGATACCAGCCTTCGCGTACGCCTCGGATGTAGGCGATCCACGAGGCGATCTCTTCTCGTGTCGAAGCTTCGGCCATTTCTCCAACTGAATCTGGTCCGTCGGCACCGCTCGACATAGCGGCATGGAAAAGAAGGAGGGCAGTGATCGTGCGCATCGTCGGCGATCCCAAGAATCAGCTCACGGCGCGGGAACCTACCATGCCCGGAAGCAGCGGGAAAACGAAGCGTGTCGCAGCGCTAGGCGTTTGGCACCGCCAGCTCAGCGCGAGTACGTGCCCGACTCCGTGGCTCGTGTACTGCTGCAAGGTCGAGTTGGCTTGAAGCGGCCTCGATGAGCGGTCGCGAGAGCGTTGAAGTCGGATATGCGAAGATCCGCATTCAATGCCATGTTTGACAAAACTAGCCGAGCCTGGTGCAGTAAAGTGCTCGCTTGCAACACCCGAGATTTGCGCGAGGGACGCGTCATGCATCAGGAGTCCTCTGAATGGGAATCGCGCCAATGTCCCTTCTGTTCGAGTTCAGATGACTGTCGACATGTGCTGCTTTGCGTCGACAAGACGTTCGGCACCGCCGACTCAGGTCCGTTGAAGACGGCGTTCAACGAGCGGTGGTACGAGTTCCGCGCGGAGCAAGGCGGCGACTTCGATGAACGAGAGCCGTTCGAAAGGCTGCTTGAAGAGGTCGAATGCTTCGCAGACGCGACGGCCGAGTACGACCATGAAGGTGGCCCCGGCATGTCGTCGACCTACGTTGTCTATTACGTCAAGTCCGAAGAGAAGGCCAGGACCGCGCTCAGCCGCTTCACAAGTGGGGGCTAAGGGCGGTCGGATGGGTTGCTCAGCGAAGGATATCGTCACGCAATCGGAACGGAATGACTTCAGCTCGAGGAAACCAGTCCGGGTGCGCCTGACGAGCTAAGCCCACGACGCGTTCGACATAGCTTTCGATCTCAGCCGGGGTCATCAGGCTGCCGTCTCGAACCACCGCGAAGGGGCGAAGAAGCTCCGACCACCGGTACCGGACCACTAGGAACTGAGCATGCGCTGTCCGCGCGCTGTCTCGTACGTCCTCGTGCCGCGGACGTAAGCTGCGGCGCTCAGCGTCAATGCGACTCGAACGTCGTCGGCGAGCTCACCCCTGCCCCACCACATCGTCGATCAGGGACCCCAGGGCATTGCATGCCTGCTGAAAGCTGAAGCGGACGTTCTTCGTCAAGCGCGAAATGTCGCTGAACGCGCCGGTCTTCAGCAGCACCAAGATCACCCGGCCTGACTGGTAGTCACAGAGGTAGGTGGCGGGGCCAGTAGGCGCCTCATCGACTCCTGGCGGCACCGCGAGCTCCCAGCCTGCAGCGGCCGCCCGCTTGGTCATTTCCTGCAGGCGGCGATAGCCTGTTAGGCTTCGAACGCTCATGGTTGCCCTCCTGGCCGTACACTCAGGCCCTGCCCTGCAATGACGCAAGCCGCGCCATCCCACTTCGCTTTGCACTCAGCTTCTTGCCGTAGCGCGCGACCATGCGAGGATCCTTCCAGCGGCCGCTTTGCATGATGGCCGCCACATCGATGTTGGCCGCGAGCTGATCCTGGGTGGCGCCAACGCGTGCCGAGTGCCCGCTGAGCCGTTGGACCTCGTCGACCGGCAGCCGGATGTGCCGGCCGAGACGCTTGAAGATTTCGGACGCGGCCGGCGGCCGAAGACGCTCCCCGAGCGTGCGTTTGCCGGTCACCTTTCGAAAGAGTGCACCCTCTGTGATCGACGCCGTGGTGATCCAGTCGCGGAGGACGGTCACCGTCAGCGGTGACAGGTAGCAATATGCCCCCTCCCCTTCCTGATCGGTCTTCGACTGACTGACGTACGCCGTGCCCTCCTCGAAATCGATGTCCTCGACGTCGAGCGCGACGATCTCTTCGCTGCGGCACATCGTGTCGTAGACGACCGTCACGAACGCCCGGTCGCGAAGATCACGCAGCATCTTCGGCTCGAGCGCCAAGAACCTCGCGATCTCCGCCCACACAAGGCCTCGAGCCTGGATTTGGACATTGCCTCGTTCGCGGGCCGCAGCCCGGAGCGCCTGCCGCACATCCGGATGCTCGCACGGGTTCTCGAGGCCCGCTGCGACGTGAACTTTCCCGATCGACGCGAGGTAACGCCGAAGGGTCGAAGGCCGGCGCCCACGACGGTGCCTGAAGCGAAGGAAGAGGACGAGCGTTTCGGGATCGGCGGGCAGTGCACACTTTCTCGTTCGCAGGCAGTAGTAGGCCACTGTCTTGGCTCAAATCGGATCGACGTGTACTTCAAACAGTGCGAGGAGCAGCTTGGCGGAACACCTGATTGCGGCATTACCATCAATGTCGGGGGACGAGTTGTACTCCGTAGCCCAGCAAGTCGCCGACTTGGGCGGCGCAAGCGCCGTCGAACGCAACGACGAGATCTTAGGCATGATTGATGAAGAACAGATGGGCATCGTTGTCGAAGCAATTCCTTCATCTCGACGGCTGCGCGAACAAAGTCGTAAGAAGACCTAAAAGAACGGGATTCATTAGTAAGGACTGCGGCTCGAAGCGTCAAGCCAAGTCCGAAAGAGCGCGTGGCATAGTACCGAGCCGCAGCAACTTGTTGAGACTTGTTGTCAGACGGGCATTAAGCTCTGCCGCAGCGAGAATTGACTATCGAAGCCAACAAACGCCCAGTGAGTCGCAGTACTCGCCCCGTAACGATCCGCGAATCGTTTGCTCTCCTGCTAGAGGCACCCTGCCTCTTTCTGCAACTTACGTCGGCCGTCGCCTCGAGTGCGGCCGTTAAGCAAATCCTCTCGTGATACTCGATCTGATTGCGAATTAGACAAGGCCTCGACTTTCACGACTGACTTCGAGCTCGGCCTCTTGGAGCGTGCAGGTCGTCACGGCAATGTACCGCAGATGGCGGCACCATCTAGCCCTTTGGTCTGTCTCGGGTAGAGGTCCCATGGGCGTACGTTGGAAGTCGATGCTGCCAGTGATGATCGCAATTCCAGCGGCGCATTTTCTTGCGCTGAACTGGGATAACGTGATGGCCACGGTACGCCTTCTACAGGGCACGACCACGATCGCGCCCGAGTCCGCCGCAGGTCCAGCGCTGACGGTTTTAACGTCGTCCCAGGACGCCGAAGGCACGACGCAGGATGATCTCGATCTCACATTTCTGAAGCTCCTCGAGGCCTGGGTCGTCGAGCGGGTGCGGGCGCGCGCGAACGAGTATCTCGTGTCGAGCGGACAGCCGCCAAGCGCCGCTCGGCTCGAGGCTGAATCCCTCTATGTCGATGCCGGCCCTCGGCGCCTTGCGATCATCCGGCTTCGAGGGGATGGGATCCGCGAAGTCTTCATCACCGGCATCGTCGGCCCTGAGCTCAGACGAGTGGTATGCATGTGGGAATCCGAGGAAAGCATCTCAGTCTCCTACGGCCCGTGCGGCGACACGATCGCGGAGTTCTTTGGCGCCAGAATCGGCGGGGCCGTGCACCCTCATACGATGCCCGTTCAGCGATAGTCCAAGCAACTGCCGCATCGAACCTGACGCCCAGAAAGCAGAAAGCTGTGGCGCGACGTCCTGAGCGCGGATCTGGCGGGTGAACGCATCTCCCGTCGCATCTTAGCACTCGCTCCGATGAGGCCCGGTTACGCGGATGTTTCAGTAAAAAACCCGTATTGATGCCTTAACTTTTTGCGCGCCGGCGGACGGTCATTCAACTTTTCGCAGTTGTTGTGGCCCTCGAAATTTCCGCATCCCCACGAACTAGCTGAATGCCTTCTTCAGCGTCGGTAGGCCGCACGAGCCCTGCCTCCAGTTTTTCCCATGCCCGATAGGAGTTCCCCGTTGGCGGATCGTGATCTCGTAATGCAGGGCGCGGTGGAGGATCGCGGTTGCAATGACCCGATCCTCAAAACACCTCGCCCCAGGCGCCGAAGCTCTGGTTGCTCGTCAAGATCATCGGTCCCTTCTCGTACCGGCGGCTGATGAGCTCACCGCCTGTTCGGTCCGATCGGACACGTGCCATCAGTCGCGTTCGAGCAAAGGTACTATCGTGGTCAGGAGGCTCTGGCCGAGGCGGCCTGGGTAAAACCAGAGAGCCTCCGGAGAAGCCCGGGCGGTTCAGTCCAGTAGCGGAGGACCTGCATGTACGTCGCGATACAAAGTATTGACGAGATGCGTGAAGCATCGACGGGTACGACGGTCAGCATTGTCAGCTTCGACTACGAATCTACTGGGTCATCGACGAGCCTGACATCAAGGCACCGGATGTAGAGTTGCGCTCCGGAACGTGGACTCGGCCCAGAGGGCTCATCCTTTGAACACTTACCCTGGAGCTCCCAGCGCACGACATGAAGCGACTGATTGAGGAAGCTGTTTCCTGGAACTGGTTACTTCGACTGATGTGGTATCGCGGTTCCAAAGCGACCATGCCGGAAATGCGCCGGCGAAAGCGGAGAACGAAAAATCGGCTGGAGCAGGTGCTGCGAGTAGTCAGACGACGAACCCAAGTGGTTAGCGCGCTTCCGGACGGTCCCTCGGCGTTGATGCTTATCCCGCTGGGCTTCGGCCAAATGGAAAAGCTCGCAGCCCGCTCAGCGGTACGCTAGCACGCTCGCTTGCGCCCACCCTTCCAAAGCGCTGCCATCCACCTAGCAGCATCATTTCCGACAACGAAGCCGTAGTGCTGTCTTACCGTTGATTCTTTGTCATGCAGGACTAACGCCGCTGCCGTAAATCCTCCAGTTTCTTTGATCAGTGCCGTCGCTGTAATGTGGCGCATCGCGTGAGGCCGAAAGCCGGGCGTACCGACAAAGCACTTGGTCGTAATGTCGTAAAACGCGTCGGGGAGATAGTTCCACACTCTTTCTGGATCCGTCGTTCCGACAAAAATTCGATCCGTCCGCCCTTTCGTGAGCCTGGGCCAGTACCTCTCCAGATACTCGTCGATGATTGCCGTTAGCGCGGTTTGAACCGGTACATCGTAATCCCGGCTCAGCGCGAAACCATATCTGTTCTTCATGCGCGGACCCGGGATGAAGATTCGATAGTGGCCGTCCGGATCTTTTCGGAGATCGCCGGTATTGTCGTCGCGCCAGGTAAGTTCTTTCATATTTCGAACTCGGAGCGGGTTTGAGGCGAACAACCCAAGTAGTAGATAATTGCGCGCCCAGACGAGCTCGGCCTCCCCGCCTGGTGGTGGGCGGTCCTGTCTCATGCGATCCATCGCGTCCCAGACCGCCTTCATGGGTTCATCCAGCGCAATGAGTGACGCGACGCGGTCGAATGGGTTCCTCTTAGTCGAGACGCGCGTCTTGAAATTTTTCTGGGCAAGTCGGTATGCTGCAAAGGCTTGCGCACATTGTGCGCGCCAGTCTTCCGTCGAATACCCCGCCCGGTGACCGATCTCCGGGCTATGCCACAAGAACCCGCGCTCGGGTTGGCAGTGGGCCGCAGCGAACGTGAGCACCCTCGTCACAGCACTGCTGATGCCCCCGCCCCTCGTGATTAGCCACTCGCAGTAATTGCGAAGGTACTGTGCATCGACGAACCACGCCATCGTCTGGACTTGCTCGATACTTAATCCACCGCCGCCTTTCGAGGCGTCGCGCGCAAGCCATCCGAGAAAGTTCGAAAGAACTTCGAAGTTAATCTTTGCGCTCGGGCACCACTGGCCATTCACTGTGGCAACCCAGTCATCCGCTCGCATCGGTCGAGGGAATGGCATACAGTGCCAGCGTCTTGAGAGCTTACCTTTCTGCGTCACGATGGAGGCCCACAAGCCCCACATGTCTGTCTTGAAATCTAGCAGTGCTCGCCACTGTGCTCGCAACTCTTCCGAAAATTCACTCGGCTTTAGTCTGTACGGATCCTTCTTGCAAATTGCTAGGTACTTCCCATAGGACGTCGACAGCTTGTCCTTGCTGGGCAGTGCGACGCGTCGCCCCGTCTTCGACCACGGGCGACGGCCCCTTCTGGGTATCAGATCCGTTAGCGCTCCGGCCGGCATAGCGAAGTAGCGTTCTACCTTTTGGAGTTCCCTGTCGCCATTGCGACCCGGAACGATGCCACGGAGGTAGCCTTCGAGCTTCCGCAAGGGAATCTTCGCCTTTCGGCTGAGCAGCTTTGCACCACCTGCCTTCTCGACCAGGTCATGCAGCGCAGTTTGCAACGGAGTTTCCTCTTTGCTCTTAAGTGCAGCGAGGCGATCAAGTCTTGCGACCGTTGCCCGAGCTTTCGAGAGCAACGAACTCCGATTCTCGATGTAAGTCGGCGGCCTCCCCTCGTCAGCAAGATGCGCAAGGTGCGCTTTGCGGTGCCTGTAAAAGTCGCCGCGTAGAACCGATCCCACTACATCGGACATGCTCATGCCCCGCCAATCGACAAATTTTCTCAAGGCGGATACGAGGTTCTTTCCGATTTGCGGCGTCGTCGCTTCTCTTGTGAGTACTTCAGCCAGTAGTTCAAACGTCAGATCAATAGCGGCCATCTCCAGCTCCGTGCCGCGCTGCTTCGACGGTTCGGTCGAGAAGTGTGTCCTCGGGATCGAGTAATGAACTCCTTCCTCAAGCCTATGATTTCTTGAAGGAAAGCTAGTCACGGTTGCCGGTTCCGTCCTTGAAATACGGGGTGGGCAACCGTCATTACGCGTCACGACCTTCGAGAAACCACTTGATGACCTCGCAGCGCAGCCTAGTTAGTCCGCTTTGTGTAGAGCGAACCGTTTATCCTCACTGCGCCGCGCGCGATGTGATGGCTTCTGACGGATGCCGGACGAACTGGATGCGTGGCTGCGTAGCTCTTCTTGGCAGAGGAGCCCCTTTGGCCTCTTGATGCCATAGGTCAGCGGCGGGTGATGGAAAGGAGTTCGCTTTGTCCGCTATAGCGAAGCGCATCCTGCCCGGAGCGCTGAGCGCGCACGCGCGCCAGCACCCAAAGGAAATTCTCCCTCTCGTTGCTAGGAGTCGGTTGCGTCGATCGTCCATTCGTTCGCGGACTGGTTCTCGTGCCGTACGTAAGCCACTTCAAGGGCCCTAGATTTGGCCCTGGCACGGTTAAGCGTGACCTCAATTGCCATTTTGTTGACTAAATTCCATGGCTTACATCACTTTCACGGTGAAATTGAGGTCAAGGTCGGACCGATAAGGAGCCTCCGTGAGCTGCAGTTCTCCGTGGAACAGCGTCAGGCGACCAACTTGCGTGCCATCGGGTTCTGGACGAAGGAGCAAGTTGGATAAACGAGAATCTCTTCACTCAACACTTCGGGAGGAGGGGGTTCAATACGCCGCGGCCCGAAGGGAAAGGCGCAAGCGGCTAACCATGGCGCCACGGCAGGGGTGGAAGAGCACGAGGCCGGGTTGGGGCGGGCGAGATCTCCGTCTAAGTCGAGCTATGCCGCGCCGAAACTCGCTCGAGCGCGGTGCCGACGAGCAAGAGGCAAAAGCCTTCTGTCGCGGACACCACTTGACCTGGAATCAAATCCGGGTTGGGGAATGTTTGGCCGACAGTGCGGTGCCAATAGCTGCGCAAGACAGTAATTTGAAGGTCGAAGCCACAAGAAACGAAACTAAGAAAGTTCATTCCTCAGAAAGAACTTCACTGCTTCGCTATGAGTTGCTCAAGAGCTAAAGTACGTGGAAAATCAACCGCGACCAAGAGGTGCGCTGGATGAGTCGTGCGATGTGCTCATCGGTCGCTTGCTGGAGCTCCTCAACGCACTCCCAATGCCGGGCATACGGCGAGAAGGTGCCACGCAGGTCGCGTATCACTCGCTCCACTTTGCCCTTCGCTTGCGGCTCTCGAGGCAGGCAGGGATCGATATGGAAGCCGACACCGCGAGCGTAAGCGCGGTAATGACGGTTGATGATGCCCCAGGGACCGGCCCCCCTCGCCATCCCGGTCTTGAGGTTGTCGATGCGAACGACGGCAGGAATGCCGTCGAATCGCCGAAATGCCTCGTTGTGTACACGATGCCAGGCCAGCTGATCTTCGCGGGCGGACCAGACGAACGCTGGGTACCGCGAGAACGAGAGCTTGAGAGCGAAAAGAGACATCCGCTGATGTCGGCCGTCGATCAGTCCTCTCGGGAACTCGCTCCAGTCCGCCTGCGCCTGGGCACCGGGCGGCGACTCGACGCGGCGCCGAGCGCGTGTCCGTGGCCGCGGATAACACGCTCGAAAGTACCGCTGCAGCGACCGGAGAGTGCCGGGATATCCGTGCTCGGCAACCAGCCAGTCGTGAAGGGCAGCCAAGTTCAGTCGGCCGTCGGCGTCGAGATGTTCGAGCCAATGCTCGATCGTCAGCGTAAACCGTTCCGCAAGGTGGCTTTGACGGCTGCGCCCATCGACGGCTCCAGCAGCGAGACGTCGACGGTGATAATGAACGGCGTTCTCGTGCACGCCGGGCAGCCGCGCGATCGCCCGGTCGCTCTGGCCGCGCTCGGCGAGGGCTTTGATGGTCATGCGGGCCTCCATATCGAGCTTGTTTTTCTTCGCCATCCCCGCCGCCTTCCCACAGGAGAGGCCAGCGTGTCAGGGGGACGGTGAGATGTCAGCGACACCAGTGCGCAAGACTGGGTGTCGCCTTAGCTTGATAGTCGGGTGTCCCGCTACACGAGGCGCGGCTCACGACCCACACAAGTGGAGATCTTCCACCGCGGCAAGCGGGTTGCCAGTCACCGCCGCGCCAACAAGCACGATCACACTACCGTCGCCGCGCACGTACCGGGACCGCATCGCGAGTATGCGGAGTGGACGCCGCGGCGTCTGATAGCCTGGGCCCCAAGACCGGCCCTGCCGCCGACGCGCTGATCGCACAGATCCTCGAGCGCCGCCGCCATCCGCAGCAGGGCTTCCGGTCCTGCCTCGGAATCCTGCGGCTCGGCAAACGCTACGGCGACGCGCGCCTGGATGCGGCGTGTGTCCGCGCACTGCGGATCGGTGCAGCGAGCTTCAAGAGCGTCGAATCGATCTTGAAGCACAAGCTTGACCTGGCAGCCGCTGCCAAACGAGACGAAGCGCACCTTACCCCTAGCGGCGAGTACGCGAACCACCCCGCCGCCGGGTTCCTGTCCGCTGCCGGCCGATCATCGCGTGTCATCGACGATCCGAACTGTAGCCAATCGGTCGGTTTGAAAATGTAGTTTCCGCTCCAGAAGCGGGGGTCATAAAACGACGCGTCGCCGTCACCGCGAGAAGCTTCCACCCTCGCACGAGTTGAGCTTGCTGCCGCATTGATCGCGCATCATCGGTCGCCTGTAGAAGGGTGGCCCGATGAAGAAGAAGAGACGCTGCAAGTGTCCGCAATGCCGAGAGTTATTCCGGCCTGATCCTCGCAATCGTCGTCATCAGCGCTACTGCTCGAAGCCGGAGCGAGCTTCCACCTTCTCGAAAGCATCTTAAGCCAACGGCCGACTAGTATTCCCACGCCGCCGGGCGTTCGAGCGCACCAGCAACGCGTTGCGCAGTCGCTTCGTAAACGCACCTGCGGAGCAAGCGGCGGTCGCCAGCCAGGACTCGAAAACCATCGGTGTGGTAGCGGGGCGGACAGTTCATTGAAGTGTCCGCACGCAGTCTTACAGGTCTATTCGCCGCCAGACTTCAGCTCGCGGCTTGAGCGGCATCCGCGGCTTGCTGCTGCGAGAGCAGGCAGTTGCTCGTTCCGGGAGAACTTCGAGGGCCTGTTCTGGGGATCACCGTAACGCCGTTACGTAACGCCGCGTTACGTAACAGGCCGTTCCCGCGCCCGGCCGCCTCTCCGCAACCCGGCCACCCCGGTTACCCTCTTCCTGCCTCAGATATTCTGGAGATGGCCAGGGCCCGGCATTCCTCTCCGCCCCCAATCGCCCCAAGATCCCGGAGGTGTTGCACGGCGCCGATATGCGGCTGGTATTTGCATATAGGGGCTCAGTCCGGGCGTTAACTTGGAAGCCGAGAGTAGCTGCTATACTTGAGCCCCGCGGCTCGCATCAGCCGCGCCACGCGCTTGCAGCCCACGCGGATAGCGTGGTCATCGGCAAGCTCGGCATGGATGCTCGGTGCACCGTAGGCGCCGCCGGAGCGGCGATGGATCGAATGGATCTTGGCCGTCAACGCGAGGTCCTGAAGCGCTCGCTTCGACGGCGACCGATCCTTCCACGCATAAAACCCGCTGGCAGAGACACCCAGCAGACGGCCCATCACCCGGACCGGATAGGTGGCCTGATTCGCTTTCATGAACCCGAAGAGCGCTTCGAGTTCGGTACGGTCTCCTGTGCGAACCAGGCCGCGGCTTTTTGACAGCATCTCGCGCTCGAGCTTCAGCTGGCCCCCGGCGGCCACCCAACTTCCCCCATCTGTGGCCACTTGAAAATCCCCCACCCTTGACCTGAGGCCGGCGCCGCCGGCACCGCTTCGCGGCGGGACGTTTACGCTGCTTCCCTTTTGCCTTGGGGAGCGCAGGAGTTGAACGTCTTGAAGTCGCATCTACGGATCACGATCGAGACGCTGCTCGCGAAGGGCGCGAGCCAGCACGAGATCGCCCGGCGCACGGGCGTGGATCGCAAGACGATCCGCAAGTACCAGTCAAATTCCCCCATGGCCACCGGCTCGGAGTCCGCCGAGGGCCAGAATCCCCCACCCCGGCCACCGGCTCCGCCGAAGCACGCTAGCTCAGCGTGCGAGCCGCACCGCGCCTGGATCGAGGAGCAGGCCCAGCTGGGCCGCAACGCTCGGGCCATCTACCAGGATCTCGTCGACCGGTTCGGCTTCGAGCACCGCTACAACTCAGTCAAGCGCTTCGTGCGAGGCCTGAAGGTCCGTGAGCCCGAGCGCTTCGACGTGCTCGAGAGTTTGCCCGGTGAAGAGGCTCAAGTGGACTTCGGTCAGGGCGCGCTGACGTTGAAGGCGAACGGCAAGCATGGCCGACCGTACCTGTTCGTGATGACGCTGAAGTACTCCGGCAAGAGCTTCAGGAAGGTGGTCTGGAAGGCGGACCAGGAGACGTGGGCGCGACTGCACGAAGACGCGTTCCGGACGCTAGGCGGATCGGTCACATACGTCGTCCTCGACAACCTGAAGCAGGGCGTCATCCGTCCCGATCTGTACGAGCCCGAACTCAACGCCGTGTACGCCGCGATGCTCGCGCATTACGGCGTCGTCGCCGACGCGTGCCGAGTCGCCGACCCCAACCGCAAGGGCACGGTCGAGAGCGCGATCCAGCATACGCAGAGCACGGCGCTCAAGGGCAAGAAGTTCGAGTCGATCGAGGCGCAGAACGCGTGGCTTGCGCACTGGGAGGAGCGCTGGGCGGCGCCGCGCATCCACGGACGCAAGAAGCGCCAGGTGCTTGCGATGTTCGCCGAGGAACGGCCGCACCTGAAGCCGCTGCCCGCACAACGGTTCCGCTACTTCAAGCAGGAGACGCGCACGGTCGATGACGCCGGTCTCGTGCAGGTGCAGGCCGCCTACTATGCCGCGCTGCCCGCCGCGCCGCACACGCAGGTCACCGTGCGGATCTACGAGCGCGAGATCGAGATCCTCGACGACGTCGGTCAGGTGCTGCGCCGCCACGAGAAGGTCGCCAGAGGGCAGGTCGTGCTGCCCGATGCGGATCGCCTGTTCAACCCGTCTCGGGAGACGGCGCGCCTGCTTGCGAAGGTCCACAAGATCGGCCCCCACAGCAGTGAGTTGGCCCGCGATATCTTCGCCCGCCGCGGTCGGCCAGGGCAGAAGGCGATCTACGGGCTCGCCCATCTCGCGCGGCGGTACGCGCGCGAAGAAATCGAGGCGGCGTGCGAGAAGGTGCTCACGCTCAGCGCGCCGTCATACCAGGCCGTCAAGCGCCTGCTCGAGCAGCGTGCCGCCGCCGCGACGGCCGGCGCCGACGGTGCAGCAGTCCTCGCCCAAGCTGGCGACGACATCCGACCAATCGGCGACTACCTCACGTTCTTCGAGCAGCACGCACACGGCGCTGCTCCTCACCACCGCAACTGAAAGGAACCCTGATGAGCATGTCAGTCACTGAACTTGAACGCGCGCTGCGATCGCTGCGCCTCTCCGGCATGATCGCGACACTCGAGGCACGGGCGCTGCAGGTCGCCCAGCACGACATGGACTTCATCGAAGCGTTCTCCTGCCTCGTGCAGGACGAGCTAGATCGTCGTCGCTCCCGACTGCTTGACCGGCGCTTCGCACACTCCGGACTCCCCGAACGGAAGGACCTGAAAGACTTCGACTGGAGCTACAACGCGCGGTTGCCGAAGCGCGCCGTGCTCGAGCTTGCGACCTTGAAGTTTATCGAGGCGCGCGAGGACGCGCTGTTTATCGGGCCGCCCGGCCTCGGCAAGAGCCACTGCGCGAAGGCGATCGCGCAGCTCGCCGTGCAGCGTGGCTATCGCGTGCTGTACCGCGAGGCGCACCAGTTGGTCGAGGAAATCCACGAAGCGCGTGAGTTCGGAGAGCTTCGCAAGTATCGCGCGCAGATGAAAGCCGCTGACCTACTCGTGATCGATGATCTGTTCCTGCGCAAGCTTCCGGTGACCGCCGGTGAGGAGCTGGCCGATGTGCTCATGAGCCGCTACGAGAAGCTGTCGACAATCGTGACTTCGAACAGACCGGTTGACGACTGGCCGAAGCTGCTCGGCGACGTGGTCGTCGTCACGCCGCTACTCGACCGCCTGATGCATCACTCGCATCTGCTGAAGTTCGAGGGCAAGAGTTGGCGTCTGAAAGAGGCCGCGGCTCGAGTTGCAAAACGCGCTCAGAGCGCGTAAACACACACCGTCCCGTCGCTGTCAACTGGGGGAATTTGACCCGGCCACAGGTGGGGGAATTTAAGGTGGCCGCCGGGGGAGTAGCGCAGCCGGGGCCCCTCCCAATCCTCCACGACGGAGCCTATAACGCGCACGCTCAACGGTCGCCCTTGCGGCTGGTTTCCCGGGAGGTATTACATATGAGTGCCGGCCGGGCGAAGCTCGCCGACACCCGCGTTCTCTAAATCGCTATCGATTGTAGCCAATCGCCATAGTGCCCGGCGAGCTTCCACGATCTGCCGCTTGCCGGCTTCACGTACGTCGGTATCGTCGGTGAGCGTGCTCAGAAACAGGTCTGGCAATTCAGATCCGTGCACCCCGCAGTTGCCTAGCCCTTGCCGCTCGCAAAGGCTTTGCCGCTGAAGCGGGCCCTGCCGTTGTGGTAGACGCGTCGAATTTCAGGGTCTTGCGCTTGCCCCCACGCTGCACAACCCCAGAGAAGCGCGCAGCATTTTCCTGACTTCCTTGAAGTTGTGAGCAGCCCTGAGCGGTTGAATGTCCCTGTAGTCTTCGCGAAGTATGCGAGTGTGCCGGCATCGTGCTTGGCCTCTTGTTCTTGGTATCGACGCGAGTTTGGTCACGCGGCTATTTCAGCCAGTCGGCTCCGGCGCGATTTGGAGTCATCGCCCAAACGTCGACGCGTACCTCGTGCAGAACGATCTTCTGGTCTTTGCCGAACAGCTGAAGGTCACGTCGTTACCCTCCTTGATGTTGGCGAGATGGAACGTAACCGGTCCCGGCGGCGGTGAGCTTCGCGCCCATCGGCGTCAGCCTGTGGACTGGAACTGTCCAGACAACTCGGAGTGCGCGACTTAGTAGAACGCTTCGCAATGCAGGACGCTCGCCTCCGGCGCGCCCGCATCGCCTGAAATAACAATGTCCCTGCCAACATCGACTGCTACGGGGTCTCCGCCGAGTTCGAAGTCAATCTCCACCTCTACCTCGTCACCGGCGCCCGGTAGGAACACCGGGTCGCCCCCGTCGGAGACGATGACGCGCACCCATCCCCGCACGGGCGGCGGGGGGTCGTTGGTCAGGAGCAAGTCAATCAGCTGGCCGCGCGGCGACAGACCGTCCACGAGGATTCGGTAGGTCCCAGGGCAGGGGTCGGAGAAGCGCAGCCATTGCGCCGCGCGCGTCTTATCCGCCCGCTGCATCCCACGGTCGCCGCCGCTGCTGTAGCCGGCTTCGGCAAACCGGACCCAGAACGGCGCCTCGCTTGCCGAGTACGTGACCTCGCCGGTGGCGCGGTTGCGGGTCATCGCGCTGCTGTTGAGGGAATACTCCCGCGGCGTCGTCGTGCCACCTGGTGCGGGTTGGAACTCTACCACCAAGAAGATCGACACCTCCGGGTCCTCCCAACTGACCCAGATGTCGAGAAAGCGTGACCCGTTCGACGGCGTGCTTGCCCTCTCGATGGGAAAGCTGACGAAGATGAGAAACAGGAAGAAGGCCGCGCCGAAGCCACCCGAGATCATGTCGATATAGCTGAGCGTGGCGCCGGAGCCCTCGGATTGCGCGACGCGGCGCGCCATCTCAGAGCCCCTCGGGGATGCGCACAGGTCGTCCGCGGTCACCGGTGATGGTCAGAAGCTCCCGCCCGTCGGGTCCCACCGCCGGGGTCATCCACGCGAGATGGAACCCATCCCAGGACGGCCAGGCATTCGCACCCACATGAACCCTCAGCTCCACGACCTCGTTGCCGCCTCGGGTCGCGACTACGCTCGGCTTGCTCTGTTGCGTCACCCCGGCGGGCACCTCGAACACGCGCTGGCAGACGACGGCGTCGCGGTCGGCGCCGGACCAGACTGGCTGCTCGGTATCCCAGCTGCGTACGCCGGCAGGGTCGTCGGTGTCGCGGATCTCCAGCGACCGGACAACGCTGCGCGCGCAGTTCGCGGCATCGAGGCGGCTGCGCGCGATGATGACAAGCGACGAGGCGCCCGGCATGTCCTCGGCCAGGCTCGCCGTCAGGGTCTGCGATTCGATGGCGCCGGAGGTCGGCAGGGGCGAGGGCGGTTCGAATCGCACCAGTACGACGAAGATCAGGAACAGCGCGATGGAGGCGCCGAAGGCGCAGGTCAGCGCGTCGGCGAGGCTCATCAGGAGCGGATCGTCATCCATCGCCCGTCGCCATCGCATCGGGGTGGGCGTGCCGCCGGAGCAGCAGCCGTTCCCCCAACGCCATCTCCATCGCCGTGAGGATCGTTAGGAGCGCCCCGAATAAGAGCGCCAGAAGCGTCGTTGCGAAGGCGAGCCCTAGATCTGCGGACAACCCGCTGATGGCGGCGGAGCGCTGATTAACCGTTTCGGCCCAGACGATGGCATCCGCTCCGCTGAGCGCCAGCATGATCCCCCGCACCGTCCCGATGAAGCCGATGGCCGGCAGGATCGCCACCGCGATGCGGATCGGCCAGCGCGAGGAGGCGAGTCGGTCGAACTCGTTATCTCTCTGAGCCGTGGTGACGGGGCGCGGGTCGAAAGGGATGAGCACGGCCGGCCGCTGCGAGAAGGCGGAGACTACGCTCGAGACCAGAAACACCGCGATGCGCGACAGCACGACGATCGCCCCGAAGGCGGCCATGATGAAAATCAGCCGCTGTTCGTGGCCGGTATAGACCGATACCCAGAACCGTGCGCGCTTGACCTCGGGCGAAATGCGGATCTGACCAGCGATATAGATCGCCAGCTTCTCAAGGTTCGCGACCATCGCCTGTTTCTGTTCGTCGTTGGTGAGATGTTGGCTTGCATCGTTCAGAGAGCAGTGTTCGAACGACGTCCTGAAGGCGCCGGTCCCGCGGTTGATGAGCCCGCCGAGCGCGAAGAGCGTCGCTACCACGTCGGCATCCCCGATCTGGCCTGGCACCGCCCGTCGGTCAATGCTGTCGCCGATAAACGCCTCAATGGGGTCGGCCTCGGTCCAGGCGGCCGCCGGAGTGCCCACCAGGGTATTCCAGGCCTTGGCGCGCCGCTCGTCCAGCAGGGACGTGTCGCTCGCCCCCAGTGCGCGCAGATCGGCTGGCGCGGGCCATATCTCCGGACCCGGGTCGCCCCTCTCTGAGAAAACCAGAGAATTCAACCAAGCAACTTTCCTGAACAGCGTCATGACCCAGTCGGGCGGTGACGGGCCGAATGCCCTGAGGATCTCCGGCTTCAGCCAGTCCTCCCCGCCCGGCAGCGGCTCGTAAATGTCGGCAAGCGCTGCAGTGACGATCGCGCTTAGCGCCGGAACCGTCCACGGGTTCTCGTCTCCCCCGACGGCACCCTCGCAGAGCTCGGACACCGCTATCAGCAGCGGCACGCCGGTTAGCCTGGCCCGGTTCTGGTCACGCAGCCAGGCAGCCACGACCGCGGCCCCGGGGTCGCTGCCAGACAGCTGCTGCTCCAGCTCCACCGGCACCGCAATGGATAGCGGGTCGATCACGCCAGCGGAGACGAGCATTGCCCAGACGAACCGGTCGCTCATCTCCTCCCGAGCGGCCGGCGTCGCACAATCGTCCCAAAAAATGTCAGAGCGTTGGCGGCAGATGTCGTGGATCACGTCCGCCTCGGCGACGGCGCGCAGCATCTGCGTCTGGTAATGCAGCTGCAGGTTCCGGTAGGCTCGGTCGCCGACGAGGATGGCGGCACAAAAAGCGAGAATGAGCAGTAGCAGCATCGTCAGACCGTTGCGCCATACGAGGCCCATCGCGACGTACCACAGTCCCATCCCGATGTACCACAGGCGCAACCCGATGTACCACAGCCATAGGCCGACGCGCCCCCATGCTTTCCGCAAGCCGTCCGTAGCATGACCCAACGAGCGGCTGAGGCCCTTCGCGTGCTGCCACACCCTATCGCGCCACGGGCCCAGCTGCCTCCACGCTTTGCGCAAGCCGTCCGTCGCATGACCCAACGAGCGGCTGAGGCCC